>BNJV01000899.1_pt1 | contig 37465 bp, 36 predicted proteins | sample 8540591 | NCBI WGS metagenome assembly BNJV01 (sample SAMD00202457, study PRJDB9452) | human saliva metagenome | host: Homo sapiens
CAATATTATAATTCCCAACAAGTGCTTGTTTTTAATTACTGATTTTTCTTGTTTTTTTAATATATTCAAAACCAGTATTTACAAGTATTTGCGACCATCTAAAAAGGTATATTAAAAAAAGTAATATATAAAAATGGTATATAAAAAGCCCCTCTGTATAAAAATAAAATTTAAAATTAAAATAAATAAAACTACATCATATGAATCTTGTAGTCTTTAATTCCCAAAATGTAGTTTTTAATATTTTCTATTATAAAAAGTTCCCTTATTCTCAAAAAGAATTATATCAATAATCAAAATTTGGCAAAATAAAGCTCATAGACGCATTCTTTTACCATTACCCAAGGATTTATACCAAAAATCTATTTTTTTCGTTAAATCTGACCGCTTTTTGAAGGATATAGAGCATATCTGAAAGGGAGTTCTGTATTAAAAATTAAAAATTTTGATATAATTCTTTCTATTTTTTCAAAAGCTTGACATTTTTTAAAAAAATTCCTGTATAATCCGTTATTATTCTAAGTCAAAAAGGTTTTTTTGAAAGGAGGTGCAAACGATGAACAAAAATTATTGTAATTTTTAGCAGTATTAATTTCTGTTATAAGTATGTCAGCTCCTGAAAAATGAAGCTAGAAAGATTTTTAGATAACCAAGAAAGACAGTTGGAACAGGAAAGGCTTAGAATAGAACAAAAGCAAAAAACAATCAGAGTTTGAAAATACGCAATTTGATAAAGGCTCAAATGTTGAAGCTAAAGGAATAGTTTCTTCTGACAATTCTAAAAAATTTTTAATTACTGAAATTAATTTAAGAGACAATAATAGATTACTGTCAAAGAAAGACAAATCAAGAATCATTGACAAGTACAAGGATCTAGAATTAAGTTCAGCGGACATCACAAATCTTTTAACAGAATTCACAAATAAATTAATTGTAAAAGGATATACAACTTCGACGGTAACAGTTATGTCTAATAATGACCTGACAACAGGAAAATTAAATTTGGCAGTTATTCCAGGGAAAATAGAGGAGATTAAAATTAATTCGGAAAATGGTCTTGATAAATTAAAGGAGTTTTTCATGTTTAAAAAAAATAAGGGGGAAATCTTCAATATAAGAGATTTAGACACGGCTACAGAAAATTTTAATTCAATACAGGCAAATAACATGACAATGGAGGTATTACCTGGAAAGAAAGAAAATACTTCAAAAATTCAAGTGAAAAATATTCTTAAAAATAAATATTCTGTTAGTTTAATTTCAAATAATTATGGAGATAACAAGCAGGATGGTATTTGGAGAAAAGGTGTCAGCCTTAATATTGATAGTCCTTTTAGGGATAGGAGACAATGTATATTTTTACATATTTGACCGTTCCTAAGAAAATGCCTGACAGAAGCTGGAAGAAAAGAGCAGAACAACTAAAACCTGGAGAAATATTGCCAATTGGACCAATTGGGTATGATCCATCAAAGGGAGACTGGCTGCCGTATAAAAGGCGTATGGATATGTTTAATTTTGGATACACGATGAAATTCAGAGACTATACAATGAAACTAGGTTCGAGTAAAAGTATTCAGGAAAGCAGTTTTTATGCATCTAATACAGTTTATGACCTGTATACTTCCAGTCATACGCTTTCTATGAATTTAGATAAAATACTCTTTAGAAATCAGAAAAGTAAGTTGACAGCTGGAATTGGAATTAAAAGAAAGCATAATGATAATTACTTGGAAGGAGCAGTTTTATCTAATAGAAAGCTGGCAATAGGTACAGCTAACATTAGTTATACGACATCTCTGTTTAAGGGACTTTTTGGAGTAAATTTAAGTTATGAGAAAGGGCTTAAAATTTTTGGAGCAGAGATAGATGATGGGAAGCTTAGCACAACTCCTAAGGCACAATTTGATAAGTATACGCTTGATATGAGCTATTACAAGCCCGTGACAGAGCGTTTTGTATATAGGGCGAACATTTATTCAACTTTTTCAAATGATACGCTCTATGGAAGCGAGAGACAGTCTATAGGAGGTGTTGGAAGTGTAGGAGGTTATCATAGGAGTACAATTTCAGGGGATAAAGCAATAGAGATTGGAAATGAAATATCTTACAATATTCCTATAAAAAAAATAGCAATTGTGTCACCATATTTTGGGTACAGTTATGGATATGTGAGAGTCAACAATGATAGTTCAAAATACGGGAAAGGATATATGACAGGTGCTACGGCAGGAATTAGATTGGATACAAAGTATCTAGATTTTAATTTTGGGTATGCAAAGCCAATTTCACACTCAGAATATTTGAATCCGAAAAAGCAGGAAATATATTTTAATACGGCATTGAAAATTTCTTTTTGATTGAAAGATTGATAAAAAAACTAAGGATAACAGAAAAGAAGGAGGTGTATTTTTGAAGAATAAAATTTTAAAAAAATCAGTAGCATTTTTGCTTTTGGTATCAATGAATATGAACATTTTCGCGGCAAATTTAGTGCTGGACCCTAATTCTCAGCACAATACGAAACTGGACACTTCAGCAAATGGAACGCCAATTATTAATATTTCTACTCCGAATAATCGAGGTGTAAGTATTAATGAATTTTTGGAATATAATGTTGGACATGAAGGTCAAGTGCTTAATAACGCTGATAATTTGGGACGAAGCCATCTTGCTGGACTAATTAATGCAAATCCGAATTTAGGTCCAAATCAGGCTGCAAATTTAATCTTGTTGCAGGTAAACGGTGCTAACCGTTCACAAATTGAAGGATATATTGAAGCATTGAGTCGTGATAAGGTAAATGTGGTTCTGTCTAATGAAAATGGAATTTACTTAAACGGGGCAGGAACAATAAATATAAGGAATTTTATACCGACAACAGGAAGAGTTAAGCTGAAAGATGGAGATGTTGTAGGAATTGATGTGGAAAAAGGGAGAGTCGTAATTGGAGCGAATGGATTTGATGCGACAAATACTGACTATGTTAATATTATCGCAAAAGCTTTGGAAATGCAGGGAAATCTTGTCGGAAACAAGGTTGACGTAACTTTGGGAGAAAATTTTGTAGATAATAGTGGAGCAGTGACTTCAAAAGGTGGGATAAATTCAGTGGCTATAGACGCAAGTAATCTTGGGTCAATGTATGCTGGACAGGTTAGAATAATTAGTACAGATAAAGGTGCTGGAATAAATTCAAGGGCATTAATTTATTCGAAAGATGAAAAGCTGGAAATTACAGCTGACGGTAAAATTAATGTTGCTAAAATTAAGGGAAATGGTATTGAAATTAAAGGTTCTGATTATTCGCAATCAGAGATAGCCAGTTCTGACAAGGATATTAATATTACAGCAAATACTGTAAAATTAGCAGGTCAAACACAGGCTAATGGTAATATTAACTTGAATGCGGATGTTGAAAATGATTCTGAAATATTTGCAAATGGAAATTTGAAAACAAAAGATTTAACAAATTCAGGAAAAATTCAAGTTTCAAAAACGACACAGATTTCAGGGAAATTAAATAATAGCGGGTCAGTGGCTTCAGTTAATAAGGTTACGGTCACAAAAGATGTAAAAAATACTGGAGAGATATCGACAAATGATGATTTTACAGCTAAAAATATTGTATCATCTGGAAAAGTTTCGGGAAAAAATATTCAGGTAGATAATGTTTCAAATAATGGTAAAATCATTGCTGCAAGCAATTTTAAAGCAAAAAAAGTGAAAAATGCAAAAGAAATTGCAGCTGTAGGTAAAATTTCAACAGATGATTTGGAAACTTCAGGAGATGTTAGGTCAAATGGAAAAATTACAGTCAATGGAAATCTTGAAAACAGTGGAAATGTAGAGACAGGAAGCGATATAGCTGTTTCAAAAGATATTAAAAACAGCGGGAAAGTCTTAGCAAATGGTAACTTGTCAGGAAAAAATGCAGAAAATTCAGGTGAAGTTCAAGCGGAAAATATCAGTACTGATAATGTGAAAAATTCAGGAAAAATTAATACCAAAGACTTTAAATCAAAAAATGTAACGAATACTGGAAAAGTCTTGGCGTCAGGAAAAATTTCTGCAGACGATGTGGATAATGGCGGTAAAATACTTACAAACGGTAGATTAACAGCTAAAAATGTAAAAAATTCAGGAAAAATTGCGTCAGGAGACAAAATTTCATCTAAGAGATTGGAAAATTCAGGAACAGTTGCTACTAACTCTGATATTTCAGCTACAGATTCACTTGTGAATCATAATGGTGGAAATATTGAGGGGAAAAATGTTGAAGTTAAAGGATTTGAGTTAAGAAATGCTGGTAAAATTAGTGCTGGCAACGTTAAGGCTAAAGTAAATGAATCTACAAATAGTGGACAGATTCATTCAAGTAGAGATGTAGATCTTGATACTCAAAAACTTACAAATACAGGGGAAATTTTGGCTGTGAATGATGTGAATTCAGCGAATTCAGATGTTATGAATAATGGTAAAATCGCATCTAACAACAAAATTTTACTTGATAATTCAAAGATTACGAATACAGGAGAGATACTATCAGGCGATATATCAATGCAGAATGCTCAGAAGTTTGATAATACTGGGACAATTAAAGCTAATAATACTGTATTGACAACAACGCAGGATATTAATTTAGATGGAAATCTTCACGGACAGCAAAGGTTAATTATCTCAGGAAGAAACATCACAAACAATGGAAATACAACGGGTACAGGGCTTATTCAGATTACATCAAATGACTTTACAAATAACCGTGATATTTCTTCAGATACAGTTATTATTAATGGGCAAGGAAATATTGTGAACAATGCGATGATTACTGGAGATAATGGAAAAATTAGTGGAAATAACATTACAAACAATGATTTGATTGCATTTGAGAAATATCTTGAAATTAATGCTCAAAACAAGGTTCAAAATAACAAGGATAAGACGATTTACGGTGGACAGACATTGATTATCAAAGGAAACGAGATATTAAATGATGAGGGAGAAATTCTAGGTGGAAACATGGATCTGAATGCTGGAAAGATCGTGAACAATGTTGGGACGATTCAGGCTACAGGAGATATTTTGATTACTTCTAGTGATTTTCAGAATGTTGGGAGAGTCAGCAACCTTGATAAGTATGAGAAATATTATGAGACTTGGGATGGAATAAAATTAAGCGAAAATGAAGTAAATAATGGATGGATATATAAAATAGGAAAGCAGATGTCGAAGGGTAAACATAGTAATGATGTTTTAATTCCACAGCGTAATTGGTTAGAGAAATTAAAAAATTCAAATTTAATAAATGGATATAAATCATATTTATTTACAAATCATTATGATTTGATCGAAGAGAAAATAGGGGAAGAAGGAAATCATAATGATATGAAAACTGGAACAGTAAAGTTTCCCAAAATAGCATTAGAAGGAAAAATGAAAAGTAATGCTACAACAGAATATGGTAAAGTGTTAGCTAATGGAAATATTACAATAAATTCAGGAAATGTAAAAAATAAGGATAGTATAATTTCAGGTGGAGGTATTGTAAATATCAATGCTTCAAGTCTTGAAAATTCTGTAACATTAGGAAATGCAGTTCAACTTTCTAATGGAAGAGAAGAAGTTTATGTAGCTTTTCATAGAGGGCATAATAAAGTGTCTGCTGATACATTTTTTAAAAGAACTTTAACTGATGAAAAGGGAAATTTACTAAAAGGAAAAATAGGATACGAAGCTGGACAGCCAAGCATTATAGAAGGTTCAGTAGTAAATATAAATGCTCCTGTTATTACATCTCCAATTACTGAAGCAAATGGAAAAATCAATAATGGAAGTGTAACACATGGAGTTGCTGGAAGCTTATTTACAAATGCGATTGGTAAAGGAATTTCTTCAACAAATGGTGCAGTTAATGTAAATTTGACGAATCCAAATATTCAAATTGCGAATAATATGTCATCTGTTCAGGCAATTTTGAATACAGGGACGATTTCTGTAAATCCTTTATTGACTAGTGCAATGTTTACTCAGAATATGAATCCTAGTTCAAAATATTTGCTGGAAACTAGAAGTAAATATGTCGACTTGAATAAATATTATGGAAGTGACTACTTTTTATCAAGATTAGGATACACGCCTAGCTGGAACAGAGTTAGAAGACTTGGAGATGCATATTATGAAAATCAGTTGATAACTAGGGCATTGACAGAGCAATTAGGGACAGCATTTATCAATGGTAAATCTAATGAAGATTTGATAAAATCATTGATGGATAACGCAGGAATGGAAAGTTCTAGATTGGGATTGCAGGTTGGAAAAGAGCTGACACCTGAGCAGATTAGTGGACTGTCTAAAGATTTAATATGGTATGTTACTCAAAATGTTAATGGTGTTGAAGTATTAGTTCCAAAAATTTACTTAAGCAAAAATACTTTGAATACAATAACTGCAGATGGTCGTAATAAAATTGGTGGAGTTAATGGGACATACATCAAAACCGATAATTTTGTAAATAATGGAATGAAAATTGGTAATGGGGGAGTTACTTATGTTCAGGCAAATACTATAAAAAATGAGACTACAACAAATTTACTTTCAGAAATTACTGGAGACAAAACTTTCATTCAGTCAGTAGGAAACATCGAAAATATCGGTGGAAAAATCAGTGGTAATGAAGCAGTTGTCTTAATTTCTGACAATGGAAAAATGATAAACGATACAACGAAGAGAAGTGTTGGCTATTACAATAGCGAATTTGACAGAACTAAGCATGAAGAAGTGAAATCTTTGGGAACAATTTCTTCAAATGGAACTGTATTTGTTAAAGCAAATAGCTATGAATCGACAGGCGGAATGTTAAGCACAGACCACTTGGCTTTGGATGTGAATAAAATAAACTTGAATGCCTTATCTCTTTCAGGAGAAGACAAGTTTGGTTCAGGAGGAAGCAATTTCAGTAGATATGCTGAAACAACATATTTAGGAGCAGGAGTATCAGCAAATTCAGCTTCAGGAACAGTTGGAGACATGAACTTAAAAGGTTCATCATTTATCGCAAAAGATACGACAGGACTTACAGTAACAGGAAATGTGAACGCTGAATCAGTCATAAACAGCTACGAAAACGAATCAAAAAGCACAAGCAAAGGTTTCATGTCATCAAAAAGCAGCTACAAAAATTCACATGCTGAAGAAAATTCAGCAAGTAACCTAATGCTTGGAGAGAACGCTGTAATATTAGGCGATATAAATTCAATTGGAAGTAACGTTGTGCTTGGAGATAATACATATATTGGTGGAAAACTTACAACAGATGCACAACAGCTACACAATAGCTATTTTGAAGAGAACAAGAAAAAAGGATTCTCAGGTGGAATAAGTCACGGAACAGCCTCATTAAGTTATGGAAAATCACAAAATTCATACGATGAGAAGAGTACGATAAATGCTGGCTCTAACTTACAAATTGGAGACGGTTCTGTATTGAATAAAGGTGCAGAAATTACGGCTACGAACTTTGAGTATGGGAATATTCAAGTTAATAACGGTGATGTAAAATATGGAGCAAGAATTGATACAAGAGATGTGCATACGGAAAGTAAAAGCAGCAGTTTCGGAATTTCAGCAGGAATAAACAGCCCAATATTAGACAGAGCAAAACAGGCTGGGAATGCTGTAAAACAGGTTAAGGACGGCGATACTGCTGGTGGAGCAATGACTGCAATAAATGCAGTAACTGGCACAATTAAAGGACTTGCAGACAATCAAGGAACAAGACAGACAAATTATGATGTTAATGGAAGTGTTGGAAAACAAGGAGTAAAAAATGCTTCAGCCAACAATAATTTTTATGCCAATATTGGAGTAAACGCTGGAATATCTAAATCTAAGAGTAGCTCTGATTCGCACACAGAAAGTGCTGTTATAACTACAATGAAACCTACCGATGGAAATTCAAGCATAACTTACAACAATGTAAAAAATATTGAATATCAAGGAACACAAGCACAAGGCGGAACATTCGTTTACAACAATGTTGAAAATATTAGAAAAGAAGCCGTAGAATTGCACAACAGCAGTAATTCATCAAGTTCAAGCAAAGGAATAAGTGCAAGTGCAACAGTAGGTTATGGACACAAAATGCAACAACTGGAAACGGTGGAAGTATTTCAGCAAGTAAAAGTAATCAAAATACAGAAGAAACAATGTATCAAAACGGTAATTTTGCAAATGTAAATGAAGTTCATAACAACACAGGTTCAATGATAATTAGTGGATTTAATCAAGATGGCGGAAAACTAATTGGAAACATCGGAAAAGTAGAAGTTACATCGAAACAAAATACGAGTACAACGACTGGAAGTAGCAAAGGAATGAGCGTAGGAGTAAGTTCTCAAGGAATTCCAACATCAGTAAATGTAAATGCAAGTAAAACTAATGGAAACAGAAATTTTGTAGACAATCAAAGTTCATTTACAGTCGGAGAAGGAAGCAATCTTCAGGTTGGAACACTTGAAAATACAGGTGCAATCATCGGAAAACAAAGTGAAAATGCCACATTCAAAATTGATAACTATATAGGAAAAAATCTTCAAAATGACGATGAAATGAAAACAACAGGCGGTGCAATAGGAGTTTCTACAGGAAAACCAAAAGTTACAAGCCTAGAGTTTAGCCAAGATAGTCGAGATAAAGAAGGTGTGACTAGAAATACAGTTGTAGGAAATGTGGAGATTGGACAGGCTTCAGGAGATGAGATAAATAGGGACTTATCAAAAGCGAATGAAGTTACGAAGGATAGTCGTAGTAGTACGAATGTTAGTGTTGAGAGTCAGACGATTGAGTATGCGACGGATTCTGGTAAGTTGAAAGAGGATTTAGGGAAAGCAAAAAAAAAGAAATCTCTGATGTGACAAGGGCTGTTAAAGAGTCGATTAATGATAGAGGAGATGATAATAGGAATTTCTTTGGACAGTTGAGAGAAATTAGGTTGAATGAGACTGTGAATAATATTGCTGGGGAAAGATTGAAAAAGGCTGATAAATCAGAAGATATCGTTTCGGCTTGGAAAGACGCCTACAAAGACTTAGGATACAACCTTGATGTAAAATATACAACTGGTGAAGATACCCCTGAAATGAAAAACAAGGCAGGAACAGCATATGTTTCAGAAAGCGGAGTTCACACAATAATACTAAATATCAATGCAGAAGAAAATCAGACAAAGGCAGGATTAATTGGAACACTTGCAGAAGAAGCAAGTCATATTGTAAATGGAGTGGCAGGAAGACAGATAGAGACTGGGACTGAAGAGAAAGGGCTTGAAAGTACAGGAAGGGCGGCGAATGCTTACTTTAAGGAGAAATATAAGGATAGTAAGCAAGGTATGACTTATGTATCTGATGGGAAGATTGATACTAGCAAGTTGGGGACTAATGTTGGGGACGATGCTATTTATATAGGTCCTAAATTCAATGCAGGTCCTATATTCCAGGGTGGTGTAGGATTTGGAGGTTATTTGATAAATACAGGTAAAGGTTTTCAAGTTGGATTTGGAATATCAGGTTCTGTTGGAGGTGCCACTGGTGCTGGTATAAGTGGCGGGGGAGATATTGTATATTATCCTTATGCAAAAGATAAAAGTGATGTTTCAAAGAATTATTTTTCAGTAAATATAGCTGTGCAACATAAAATTCTTTTAGGTGGCTCTTTAGGTGTAACTGCGTATATTCCTTTAAAAAATGGAAACTTAGATTTTTCAAGTAATGGAATAGGAATTGGATTAAGTGCAGAAGCATTTGCTGGAATGGGATTAGAAGGAATAGGGGCATCATCAAATTATTCAACAGGAGTAAATTATTGGATGACAGATTTTAGTGGGAAAATGGCAAACATGATATCAAACGAAATAGAAAAATTAAAAAAAGATTACAATTTAACAGGACTTACTAACGAAGCAATGAAATATTTAACAGGACATAAAAAAGATATTGAGAAACTTTTTAAAAAGAAAGGAAAAAGGTAAATACTATTATGCAATTAAAAAAATAAAAAAATAATATTTTTTTAATGAATTACGATTATATTACGATATGGATTAATCAAGAAAAAAATATAATTTAAAATATAATTTTGAAATTACTAAAAATATTTTTAAACACGGATGAGAAAAATAGAAATTGTATATGCTATTTTTTCAAGAAAAAGTAAAAAAATATACATAAATTGTAAAAACAAAGAAGTATTGAGTTTATCTTTAAAAATTAAATTTATTTAGTTTAATTTTAGATATAATTAATTTTATTATGCATATTTTTGATATTTATAATAACTTTTACTATTTTTTCATCCGGCTTTTAATTGCATATTTTTTTATAGTGATCTATATATTTTTTTAGTTTTTTTATAAATCTCTTCTTAGCAGTAAAAAGAATAAGTTTAGTAGAAAATTGAAAAAAATAAAGTGAAATGTTAAGATGTAAGTAAAACATAACAAAAACAGGATGATACCCCCATCATCCTGTTTTTAGATTCCCTCAAACACACAAAAAATACTACTTAATCTCCATCTCCAATACCTTCTGTATCACCTTCTCCAAACTCTCATCAATTTCATCATCAGTCAAATTAGAAAATTGTTCCAATTTTTCAATTTTCTCTTTTCTCAAGTTTATACGCCTTTTAGAATCGATTATAATTGAGTTATTTGTTACATCTTTTAATCCAGAAATATACGATCCTAACAAAAGAGTACTTGAATTTAAAGCCTTTTGTTCCGCCTCAAGTTCTTCTTTGATTTGTTCACTTAAAGTTTTCTCTTTTTCTTCTACTTTAGGAGTATTTTCTATGATTTTGTATCTTTTTTGTGGTTCAATTTCTAGTTTCTTAAGTTTATTTTCTTTTTCGATTGTTTCTGCTTCTAAAATTTCCATTTTTTTATCAGTTGAAAACCTAAATTCTAGTGCTTCTATTTTTTTCTTCCTTTTTTTAATTTAATTATTTTTAAAATTATCAAAATAATTTTCCAATTCATTTTTTTGATATTTTTTTAAAACATATTTGTCAATATCGGACATTCTATATTTTGGAGGAATATTCATTAGTTCTTTGAAATTATCCATCTTTATTTTTCCAAAAATCCTGTACTTTTTAAATTGTTTTAGTCGTCTATAAATTTCTTTACTATAATTGGATTTCAAATTAATAAATTCTTTTAATTCAAACTGAGTAAATCTTTTTACTAAATTATTCAATAAAAAAAGCAAAGTCTTCATTTACTTTTTATAGAAACTGTTTGTTCTTCTTTTATTATTCTGTATCGTGTAAATAGAACAAAATTATCAATAATTTCTTTTTGTTTCTATCCGGACACTTAAAGTTATTAATTTTTTTATAAATTTGTTCTAAATCCTTTAAAAAAATCTAGCGTTTCCTCTATGTTTATATTTTTACCATTTCTTTTTAGTTCTGAAAAATTTAAAATTATTTCCTCAGAACCTTTATCTCTAATTTTTTTGAACAAATTGCCATAAATAAATTAAATTCGACATTATTAAAAATTTTTTTAAATGTTATTGAATTAAAGTTATTATGATACCTTACTATTTCCTTCATAAATAAACCTCCCAAAAAAATTTACTGAAAATAGTATAGCATGAAATGGGGGAGAAGTAAATAAAAAAACTCCCCTTTAACTTGTTACAACAGCACCCCTTATATGTTACAACAACTCCCCCTTTTTGTTACAATAGCACCCCTTATGTGTTACAATAACTCCCCCTTTCTGTTACAATAGCACCCCTTATGTGTTACAATAACTCCCCTTATAGTGTCTTCTATTCCTTTATTTATGCGTTGTTGCGGACACCTAAAGATATAAAAATATTATAAAAGACATAAAAGTCTTTTATAATATTTTTTAAAAAGAACAAACACATTAAGTATCACAGGATTTTTTTGTTATTAAATACTTTTGTAAATTCCAACAAATCCAATAAAATTCACCCTTCTATCAAAATCTCCTCAAATAAGCCTCCATTCCCTTATTGAATTTCCATACTAAAAGCAATATAATAGTATCACCATATATGGTATGGCAGAAATAAACAAAACATATTGACAAGTTCAAAATAGGGAAGTCTTCTTGATTTCCCTTTTTATTTATCAAAAAATCCCATTTCAATTTTAAGACCATTTACAAACGTTTTAAGACCATCTTTAATAATACCCTACCTTTTACATCAAAAAGTCAAACTTTTATGAATATGACCACTTTATAACCAAATAAGAGCCTATTAAAAATATCTCCTCATATTAAATTTAAAAATTTTCTAAAAAAAAACAATTAGGGACAGCATTTATCAATGGTAAATCTAATGAAGATTTGATAAAATCATTGATGGATAACGCAGGAATGGAAAGTTCTAGATTGGGATTGCAGGTTGGAAAAGAGCTGACACCTGAGCAGATTAGTGGACTGTCTAAAGATTTAATATGGTATGTTACTCAAAATGTTAATGGTGTTGAAGTATTAGTTCCAAAAATTTACTTAAGCAAAAATACTTTGAATACAATAACTGCAGATGGTCGTAATAAAATTGGTGGAGTTAATGGGACATACATCAAAACCGATAATTTTGTAAATAATGGAATGAAAATTGGTAATGGGGGAGTTACTTATGTTCAGGCAAATACTATAAAAAATGAAACTGCAACAAATTTACTTTCAGAAATTACTGGAGACAAAACTTTCATTCAGTCAGTAGGAAACATCGAAAATATCGGTGGAAAAATCAGTGGTGATGAAGCAGTTGCCTTAATTTCTGACAATGGAAAAGTGATAAACGATACAACGAAGAGAAGTGTTGGCTATTACAATAGCGAATTTGACAGAACTAAGCATGAAGAAGTGAAATCTTTGGGAACAATTTCTTCAAATGGAACTGTATTTGTTAAAGCAAATAGCTATGAATCGACAGGCGGAATGTTAAGCACAGACCACTTGGCTTTGGATGTGAATAAAATAAACTTGAATGCCTTATCTCTTTCAGGAGAAGACAAGTTTGGTTCAGGAGGAAGCAATTTCAGTAGATATGCTGAAACAACACATTTAGGAGCAGGAGTATCAGCAAATTCAGCTTCAGGAACAGTTGGAGACATGAACTTAAAAGGTTCATCATTTATCGCAAAAGATACGACAGGACTTACAGTAACAGGAAATATAAAAGTAGAGTCGGCAGTAAACAGTTATGAAAATGAATCAAAAAGCACAAGCAAAGGTTTCATGTCATCAAAAAGCAGCTACAAAAATTCACATGCTGAAGAAAATTCAGCAAGTAACCTAATGCTTGGAGAGAATGCTGTAATATTAGGCGATGTAAATTCAATTGGAAGTAACGTTGTGTTTGGAGATAATACATATATTGGTGGAAAACTTACAACAGATGCACAACAGCTACACAATAGCTATTTTGAAGAGAACAAGAAAAAAGGATTCTCAGGTGGAATAAGTCATGGAACAGCATCATTAAGTTATGGAAAATCACAAAATTCATACGATGAAAAGAGTACGATAAATGCTGGCTCTAACTTACAAATTGGAGATGGCTCTGTATTGAATAAAGGTGCAGAAATTACGGCTACGAACTTTGAGTATGGGAATATTCAAGTTAATAACGGTGATGTAAAATATGGAGCAAGAATTGATACAAGAGATGTGCATACGGAAAGTAAAAGCAGCAGTTTCGGAATTTCAGCAGGAATAAACAGCCCAATATTAGACAGAGCAAAACAGACTGAGAATGCTGTAAAACAGGTTAAGGACGGCGATACTGCTGGTGGAATAATAGAAGTAGCAAATGCTATTACTGGAACAGTACAAGGAATGTCAGGAAACATCACAAAAATTAATGGTTCTAGGGCTACAATGAAAGATATTGAAAATGGAGATTTCAAAGTAAATAACAGTTTTTATATTGGTGGAAATTTAAGAGCAAGTTTTAATAAATCAAAATCAAGTTCGGATTCACACACAGAAAGTGCTGTTGTTACAACGATGAAACCATCAAATGATAATGCAACAATTACTTACAACAATGTAAATAATGTTACTTATCAAGGAACACAGGCTCAAGGTGGAACATTCATTTACAACAATGTTGCCAATATTCAAAAAGAAGCCGTAGAACTAAAAAACAGTTATAGTTCTAAAAATTCTAGTCTTGGAATGGGATTAAGTGCTGGAATAGGTTCAAAAGGTAGCATAAAATCAAACGGAATAAGTGGAAATGTCTCTCAGAGCAACGGAAATCTTAACACAGAAGGTACTAACTATCAAAATGGAAATTTTGTAAATGTTAATGAGGTACATAACAATACAGGTTCGATGACGCTAACGGGATTTAACCAAGAAGGCGGAAAAGTAACAGGAAACATCGAAAAATTAGTTGTAGAAAGTAAGCAAAATACGAGTATAACAACTGGAAGTTCAAGAAATGTTGGAGTTGGATTTAGTGGAAACGGAATCCCAAATTCACTAAATGTTAGCCAAAACAATACTAACGGAAACAAAAACTATGTCGAAAATCAAAGTTCATTTACAGTCGGACAAGGAAGTAATCTTCAAGTTGGAACGCTTGAAAATACTGCTTCAATTATAGGGAAACAGAGTGAAAATGCTACTTTCAAGGTTAATAATTATATTGGGAAAAATCTTGAAAATGAAGATACAATGACAACTACTGGTGGTTCAGTAGGGGCTTCTCTTGGTCAAAATCCAAAAATTACAAGTGTAGGATTTAATCAAGATAGCAAAGAAAAAGAAGGTATTACAAGAAATACTGTTGTAGGAAATGTAGAAATTGGACAAGTTTCAGGAGATGAGATAAATAGGGATTTATCAAAGGCAAATGAAACAACAAAAGATGTTCACAAAACTACAAATATTAATATAGAGCCACAACTGATAGAATATACTTCAAATCCAACTAAATTCAAGGAAGATTTAGAGGTAGCAGTTCTTGAAGGAAAAGCAACAGGAGAAACAGTATTAAAATCTATTGAAAATGTTGTAAATGGTGGAAAAGAAGACATCGGAGACCCTGAAAGAAGAAGTCTAAACGAAATCAAGGAAACAGTAATACGGGTTAAAACAGCACCTGAAATGAATTTGATAGCAACAGGAGATTTAAACTCACAAGAAGTATTGAATAGTTTAGATATTAATGCGATAGAGAAATTTAATCCTGATGATCCTAATTTGCCCAGAAAATGTAAGAACAAGACTTGATGAAGTAAGAAGAAACGGCGGAGAAATTGAAGCATTTTATGATAAAACGACAAATAAAATATTTATCAATGAAAATGTGGAAGATAGCAAAACAAGGGCTTTAGTTGCAAGAGAATGGAAAATATCTGAAGATTTAAAAGATGGAAAAGGAAAAGCAAATGATGAAGGTCAATTAAAAGCAACAGTTGCAGGGGAACTGGCTTATGATGATATGATGAAAAGGGCTGGGGAAAACAAAACTAGAAGCATAAGTATAGATGAGCTTAAAATTGGAAGTATGGATATTGATAGTGAAATTACTGCTGATTTTAATAATAAACATGTTGATAAATTTTTTGGTAGAGTCGGTTCTATTTTTAATAAAGTTAAAAAAGGAGATTTTAAAGGAGCTTATAAAGAAGCAAAACAAACAAAACAGGATGTAACTAGGGTTCTAAAGAATGATATTAAAACTGTATCGAAAGGTGGACCTGCTGCAAAAAAAACAATAAAAGAATCTATTGGTGCAACAGGATATGCTGTAAAAAAAGTGGAAAAAGCTGTAGGAATTAAGAAAACAACGACAACTAAAAAAGCACCACGGAAGAAAAAGACTACTAATCCTGCTAAACCTAAAAAAATAAGTCCTCCTAAGAAAAAAAAAGATGGACCAACTTTAGGAGATAGGTTAAGAAAAGCGGGAGAAGGAGGACTAGATATAGTAACAGGTGGTCTTACTAGTGCTGGAGGTGTGGCTTTAATAAGTGCTTCAGCAGGAGTGGATTATGTTACAATTGGAGGCTCAGTTGTACCTTCTTTACCTGTAAAAATTACTGGTGGAACTGCAGCTGTTGTTGGAGGAAATAAAGTATTTCACGGACTTATGGAAATTGGAGATGCTGTATTTGGAAATAAAGAGCAAGTAAACGGACCATCGTTGAATCCTTTAAGAGATACAGTAGGAGCACTTACAAAACACCCTGAACTTTATGATACTTTTGAATTTTTTACGGAAACAGGAGTTGCTTCTATAGCACCTATTACAGTGGGAGGAGTTCCCAAAACCTCTACTAAAAACTCAAATAGTAATTCAACTATATCAGGAAAAAGTAATTCTCAAAATCATAATTGGAACATAAATGGTAAAAGTGGAGACTATTTAGACAAAACAACAAGAAAAGTAAATAATAATAAATCTTATGACCCAACACCAAAACTTGATTACAATAAACCTTTAGATAATTCATTATATAAAGGGGTAAAAAATACTGATGGTACCTATTCTTTGGATAGAGAAACTAATTGGAATCCAAAAGGTCTTAATCTTGATGATTCTTCTGTAAGAGTTATAAATGCAGATGGAACATCAAATGTTCCAAAAGGAACAAGATATATAACGATTGCCAAAACATCTAATGTTTTAAAAGATTTGAAATCTGAAACAATAATGAAACAGTTTAATGCGACAATTGATAGTGGAAATAAAGGAAAGGGATTTAAAGTTAATGGAGATTATAGGATGGCATTAAAAGAGTTTTATAGTTTAAATCCTAAAAATGTAAGAAGAGTTCCAAAACCCGAGGGAGAAGAAATGTTTATTGGGACAATTGATGTTGGTGGAAAAGAAGTAACTATTAGTGTAAGAAATTATTCAAGTAAGTTAAGTGAAAATATGCCAACTTTAGAGTTATTGGAAAAAGGAAAAAAATTCAAAAAAATAAGATATGTAAAATAATAGAAGTGGGAAGGAACTATGAAACATTATTTAAGAAAAGATAACGGAAAAAAATCTCTTGGATTTTTGAGGAATATGAGACTAATGAGATTGTAGTATCAAAAGATAAAAAAATAATAAAAAAAGATTTTATGTATATAGAACCATATATTGAATACCATAAGAATAAAAGGTAAATTTATTCTTTTATATCAAGAAAATGGAGAAATTATACAAAAATATAATATGAGTGATATTGAGGGAATAAAAATTCTTAGGAAATACAAGTGCTTTTTCTACTATGGGAATTTTTTTAGAACAATTTAATTTAAAAACTTCTTTAGAACAGGAATTAATAAACTCTAGAAAAGAAGGTTGGTATACTCGAAATAAATATTTAAAACATTATATTATTTTTTTGAGGATACTCATATAGAATTTTTAAGTAAAAAAATATAAATACAGAGCAAGTAAAATCAACGAAAATAAAAAAATACTATATACCATTGAAAGAAAAATTGAAATTAGAAAAAAGATACTACTTATAAAAAGAGAGTACATATCAGAGTTTTCAAATAAAAATATAGAAAATATGATTCCATTGGTATTTTTTAGAAAAACAATTAGATTTATGGGAATAGAAACCTATACATTTAAAGAAGGAAAGTATTATGAAGATTTTTATACGTTATACGAGAATATTTTTTTATTTAATGAAAAATATAAAAATTATCATAGAATATAAATCTTTAGAAGATGAAAAACTTTCTTATTTTTAAAAAGAAAATACAGAGATGGATTAGAAAATATAAAAAAAGAATATTTTTTTCTTTTAGAAAATGAAAATTCAGAATTTTTTTAGAAACTGTTATAATGAAACTGGATTCTTTGAAAATATAGAAGATTTCAAAACAAAAGGTTATACCTATATTGCAGATGACTATATATTAGAATTAGTCGTTGAAAAATCTTTTTATCCTAAGATTAAAGTGACTAATTTAGAAGGTAAAGAATATAGTTCTAACTTTATTTTTCATAATAGAATAAAAATTTGATTTTTTTAAATAACCGCTGTTGTAAAAAGACAGCGATTATTTTTTTAGAATATAAAATTCTTTTTTTATTTATATAATTTAGTTTTTTTAAAACAACTTTTTTACCCAATAAATTTTTATAAAAAAATATTTGTTTAATTTATTAAATTAGTCTCTTTTTATTATACCATTTTTATATATTATCTTTTTATATACCTTTTTACCTTCTCGCAAAACATGTATAATTACTGCTTTTAAATATGCTAAAAAACAAGTTTTTCAGTAAATAAAGACAAGTAAATCAGTAGATTTAAAACTAGAAAATCAGTAAATAAAAACTAGGTTTTCAGTAGAGTATAAACAAGGACTTGTTATTATTTTGGGTTAATGATATAATAAGAAAAAAAGGAGGTTTTTATGAATGAAGTTGTAAAATACAATAATAATTTTAATAACATAAGTCTTCGTAATTTTTAATGCCAATGAACTTGATATTTTGATGGCAATTTGTAGCAGGATGAAAGAAAAAGGTGAAAAGGAGATAACTTTTCATTTTGATAAGCTGAAAAAACTTGTTAATTATTCTGATAATACATCAGCAACTTTTATAAAAGATCTTGAAAGCACTTATGATAAATTAATCAGTATTAAGCTGAAAGTTGGAGATGAAAGACGCTTTATAAAATTTGTGCTGTTTACTCGATATTCAGTTGATGTGGACGAAAAGACAGTTGAGATAGCAGTTAATAAAGAATTTGCTTGGGTTCTAAATGAATTGAATGTTACTTTTACAGCATTTGAATTAAAAGAGTTTATCAGTTTAAAATCAAGTTATGCAAAAGAATTTTATCGAAGAATGAAACAGTTTAAGTCTACTGGAAAATGGAATATATCACTTGAAGATTTTAAAAGAATAATGGATGTTCCTGTGAACTATAGAATGTGTGATATTGATGTTTGGGTTTTAAAGCCAATACAAAAAGAACTTGGAGATAGATTTAACTTAAAAATAAAAAAATTATATAGCAAAAAATCAAGAGGACGTCCAAGTGTTTCAGGATTTATTTTTACATTTCTAAGAGAAGATTTAGAACAAAGGAAAGAAAGAAGTATTGAAAATAAAAAAATAGATAAAGACAGTTTTTTTAGTTATTTTTACATAGAAAAGTTAGAATGTACGATAGAATGACAGAAATGTTTAATATTTTAGCAATAGAATCTATGCGAATAAAGGAAGATGAAACGGTACTAATAAGAGTTCAGAATATGGATGATATGTATAAGCAAGTTTTTGAATTTGAAAGTATAAGACATTTTGAAAATTGGTTTAGCAAGTATGGAATTTAAAAACAGGATGGTAGTTTTATCATCCTGTTTTTAAATTCTTCCTTCAAAATAAATACTTAACTGAGAATATATTTCTCCCCAGCCTGGTATCCTTCCAGTCCATTTCTTTGTTGCTTCCTTTAAGCTTAGGTATATTGATTTCATTAATGCTTCATCTGTCGGATAAAGTGATTTTGTCTTTGTATACTTTCTTAATTGTCTGTTTAAGCTTTCTATCGGGTTTGTCGTATATATCAGCTTTCTTATCTTTGTATCATATTTAAAGTATGTTGTCAACTCATTCCAGTTACTTCTCCAGGAATTAATTACTGCCATATACTTTTTACCCCATTTTTCTTCTAATTCATCCAGTTTAAACTCTGCCTGTTCCAGTGTTGGTGCATTATACATTTCTTTTAAGTCTGATGTAAATTCCCTTGCATCTTTGTAAGAAATATATCTTATGCTGTTTCTAATTTGATGAACCATACATTTTTGAATTTCTGTCTTTGGAAACACTGAAGATATTGCTTCGCTGAACCCTTTTAAATTGTCAACAGACATAATTAGTATATCCTGAACTCCTCTGTTTTTCAATTCATTTAAAACATTTAGCCAGTACTTGCTTGATTCATTTTCTCCTATCCAAAATCCTAAAACCTCCTTTCTTCCTTCCTTATCTATTCCTATAGCTAAATATACCGCCTTTTTAACAACAACTCCATCTTTTCTCACACTGTAATGGATAGCGTCCATAAAAACTATTGGATATACATCCTCAAGCTGTCTAGACTGTCATTCCCTAATTTCAGGTATAATTTTATCTGTAATTTTACTGATCATAGATGGCGAAACATCAATTCCATAAAGATTATTAAGATGGTCCTCGATATCTCTGTTGCTCATTCCTTTAGCATAAAGAGAAAGAATCTGCCCTTCAATGCCAGTAATTTCTCTTTGATATTTAGGGATGATTTGAGGCTCAAACTCAGCATTTCTATCTCTAGGAATATCTAAGTCAATATTGCCGTACTCACTTCTAACAGTTTTCTTGGAATGTCCATTTCTAGCATTAGAGGTAGTCTTATCTTTCATAGAATGTTTAGCATACCCCAGTTCATGCTCAATTTCAGCTTCAAGCATAGTTTGAATAGTCCCCGAAAGCAAATCCTTAAGCATATCCTTAATATCATTAGTATCTTTAATATTGTAATCCTCAATCAATGTTTTAAAAATTTCGTTGTCAATTTTCTTTTTAGCCATAACAAAAACCTCCAAATATTATATAGTTATTTTACCATATATTATTTAGAGGTTTACACAAAAATTTTTACACACCCTCATATAAAAATAATACTGCTTTTACTAAGTGGTCGGAATGAAACCTTTACAGTCGGATATTATGCTCATATAAAAATAATACTGCTTTTTACTAATAGTTCAAAAATCATCAAATGCTTTTTAAATATTTAGCATTTGCTTTTTGCAATTCTTCATCTGCTTTTTCTACTGATTTATCAGCTTTTTGATATTCTTCAGTATTCAACAAAGATTCTTTATTAGTAACTGCTTTTATATATTTAGCAGTTGCTTTTTTTCACTTCTTCATATACTTTTTGATATTCTTCATTATTCAACCAAGATTTTTTTATTAGTAAATGTTTTTTTATAGTTAGCATCTGCTTTTTGCATTTCTTCATATGCTTTTTTTCTATTGATTTATCAGCTTTTTGATATTCTTCAGTATTCAACAAAGATTTTTTTATTATTAACTGCTTTTAAAAATTTAGCATTTGCTTTTTCCAATTCTTCCTCTAGTTTTTCTACTGATTTATCAGCTTTTTGATATTCTTCATTAATCCATTCTTTTCCATTTATTTACTTCTTTCTGTCTCGATTGGAATAATTCATTATTAAAAGTACCGTCTGCATTCATCAAAGATTTTTTAAATGCTCTAAATCCTGATATTGTTTTTTTATCTTCTTTTTTAGGTTGTTCCATATGTTGATTTTCTTGTTCCTTATTACACATATTAATCCACTTCCTTTTTACATTTTTTCTTATTATATCATACACTTCAAAACTTTGACAAGTTTCTATTAATGATATAACTAAATTTAATATTCAATTCATTATCATTTGCAAGCATAAGTTCTATTTCCCACTCTCTGTATTCCCCAGCAATGGTATTACATTTTTCCTTGTACTCAAAGTAGTCTATCAATCCCTTATCGTAAATATCAAATACCTTACTGTACTCAATAGCTTTCATTTTCTGTATACGTTCAAATATTTCACTTCTTTGCATAGTTATCACTTCCTTTAGTAATATTATAATCTTCATATTTTAACTGTGAACGCTTTATAAGGCTCTTTTACGCTCTCTAATAAGCCAGCCTATACCTTAGTATACCTAATACTAAAAGAGGGACTAAAACGAGCTAATTTTGATATTATAGCTAATATTCTTTTATATGATTATTAGGTATTTCTTTTCTTATATAAAAAATAACCTAATATTAGAGCCGTAGAGCTTACGAAAGATGTTAGCCTATACTTAATATACCTAATACTAAAAGAGAGCTTCTAGCGCCCTCTATTGATATTATTTTTTTAATTTTTTTATAATCGTTTTTTTATTATTTTGTATCTTTTCTTTAAAATCATTTAACGCATCATTATAATCTACATAAAAAAATTATTTTTCATATTTTCCAATATTTTTATTATACATTTCGTCAGCTTTTTTCGAGTCATTCGGATATTTTTATCTAATATTACATACAAATCTTCTTTAAATTTATTAAACTCGTTAATCATTACATCGTTTTCTAATTCTACCGTTGTTATAGAATATTTTTAAATATTCAAGATGAGAGTGTCCAGATTTTGTGTAAACCTCTAAATAATATATGGTAAAAATAACTATATAATATTTGGAGGTTTTTGTATGGATTAAAAAGAAATCTGTCTGTTTAAAAATATAGTTATAGAAATATTTAATAATCTGAACAGAAGAAGTGAAAGTTGCTTATAAATTGAGAGTTTAAAATAAGGTGTGGAAATGAATTATTTTCACACCTTTTTGCTTTAAGTTCTAAAAATCAATATTGTTTTTTTGATAATTTATATTATATAATTATTATTAATAAGGTATGATATTTTAAAATTCCTTATAGAAAAGGAACTAAAATGAAAGATATTTTTATACAAAATAGAAACGATATAATTCTTATGGATGATGAAAAAGATAAAAAGAAGAAAAGGTTAAATATCTTAGTGAATCAGATATAAAAAATTATTGAAAATGCAAGTTTTTAATTACAAAGTAGTATTTTTTCATTACTATATGAATTAGGAGCAAGAATTAATGAAGTAGTTAACTTAAAGTATAGTGATATACAGAAAATTAATTACAGGGGGAAAAATCTAACAGTGGCAAAAATCAATAACTCGAAACAAAAATTTAAGGATTACAAGGAAATTGTTATGTCATCAGAACTTTATGCTCTATTACTAGAACAGCAGCTACATTTGGGATTAACAAGTAAAGACTATATTGCACGAAATTCTAGAAAAGGAAGAGCTGATGAAAATCACACAAATAGATACATGAAACGTTTATTTGAAAAGTTAGGAATTAATAAGAAATTTGCACATACGCATGTATTCCGTCACAGTCGAGCAGTACATTTACTAAATGCTGGATTATCATTGGCAGAATTAAAGAAAGTTCTTGGGCATAAAAACATAAACAATACTTTAATTTATGCTAACTTGAGTTTTTCAGATATCAATAGCAAACTTGTAAATTTAGATAGTATTTTTAAAATAAGTAGGGGAAAAACTAAATATAATTTATGATTTTCTTTGATTTTTTTACATTCAGAAATAAAAATCAGTTTGTCAGTCATGACTGACAAATTAAAAATTGATTTTTTATAAATAATGTTATACTAAAAGTGATAAAAATTATTTTTAGGGAGGATGTTATGAAAAAAATAGCAATAGTTAATAATAAAGGTGGTTGTGGTAAAACAACAACGGTTTTTAATTTGGCACATTATTTTTTTCAAAGCAGGGATTAAAAACTTTGGCAATCGATACTGATCCGCAGTTAAATCTTTCTACAAATTTCGGAATAAATGTTAATGAATTAAATTTTTCGTTAGGAGATTATTTACTTGAAAGAACAAATGACTTTCAACCCGAAAAAAATTAAATAAAAATTTATATTTAATAAGTGCTGGGACTGAAGCAGAAAAAAAGATATGGAAGAATTAAGAAATCAAGGACCATATTATTATCAACTGTTGAATAATTTTTAGAAAATCTATCAGAAAATTATGATGTTATAATATTTGATACAGCTCCAGCATTCAATGCTTATACAACTTCAGCAATTTACACTTCAAGTGTTTATCCTGTAATTTTACCTGGAATAAATGAGCTTTTTAGGACTTAATGCTACGATTAATTTTACTAAAGGCTTAGGAAAAAGATATCAGGAATCATATTAATTAGAAAAGAAAAAAACAGCATTGTCGGAACAAATACAGGAACAGTTGAAAGAAGAATATAAAGATTATTTACTAAAAAGTATAATAAGAAAAAAATGTGGCTTTATCGGAATGTATTGTTACACATCAATCAATATTTGATTATTCAAAAAAATGCAAATGGAGCAAAAGATTATAGTAGCTTAGCAAAAGAAATGATAAAAAAGAGGGGATAAAATGAGCAAAAATTTAATTTAGATCTTAGTAAAATTAATAGCAAGAAAGTTCCTGTAGTAGCAAAGATTGAAAGTATTTATAATATAGATTATGAAGAACTTGATATATCAGGAACAGAAAAAGAAGAGCTTATAAAATATGAAAATGACATAACATTCCATAAAGAAAAGTCAATGGAACATATTTTTAAATATTCAAAAAGCAATATTTGAAGCCAATCAAATTTTTTTCAAATAAAAGGAAATGGGTCATTTTGGAAAAATGGATAGAAAAAAATTAGGTATAGATAGAGACAGTGCAAATGTAGCAATAAGAAAATATTCATTATATTTAGAATATCAAGCTAAGGGACTTGAAGAACCGGGAGAAGGTTTTAACATTACCTAACAGAACTGTAAAAAAACTTTAACGGGGCATAAAAAGAAAACTTTCAAGAAACTGAAATTATAGAAGTAATAAAATCAGATAATCCAAGTTTAAAAATTAAAAGAAATTGAAGAACAGAAAGAAGCAGTAAAATTATCAGATGTGGAAGAAAGAAGAATTTTTTTAACGAGAGAAAAAGTAAAAAGGCAACACTTGATAAAAAGATAAGAGAAGAAATTAGAGATATTGAGGAGCAAATTAAATCTTTAACTTAAAATTTTTGGTAATTTTTCAAAGGGCAGTATTATTCCGATAATTGGAATACTTCATTCCGATAGTATCGATATTGTTCCGATAAAATAGTATACTATGAAAGATTGGAGGGATAATTTATGTACATTACAGTTAAACAGGCTGCTGAAAAATGGGGTATATCTGATAGAAGAGTAAGAATTTTATGCTTTGAAGGGAAAATACCTGGTGCATATCAAGAAGGAAGAGCTTGGTAAATATATTTGGCTAACAAAAGCAGGTACTTCCCAAGAAGCTCCCGCTTCTAAAAGCGGGAGTAGTTCACATAGGAAAAAATAATAAAAATATTTTGAAAGTTAGGAGTGATAATATGAATAAAAAAATAATATTTTATGTGGGATGTGTAATTGCGTTAATACTTCCATTAATTAAAAGTGTTCACGCTTTTGCTTCGGGAATATCTCTTCTTATGGGAATTATTATGGCGAGTTTCAGTTTAATTCTAGTTCCAAAAAATTTAGGGAAAATAGAAAAACTTACACTAAATTCAGCTGTCGTATTTTTTGGATTTGGACTTAGCATAAGTAAGGTTGTTGCTGTTGGAAGTAAAGGGATTTTTCAGACGGCAATTAGTTTGATTGTAGTTATAAGTATCGGGTTATTTTTTGCAAAAATTTTTAAAATGGAAAAGAAGTTATCACAATTAATTGTGTTTGGGACTGCAATTTGTGGTGGAAGTGCTATTGCGGCAACTTCTCCAGTAATTGAGGCTTCTGATGAGGATATTGCCTTGTCTACTGGAATAGTATTTATTTTAAATACAGTTGCATTATTTCTTTTTGCATTTTTTATAAATTATTTTAAGTTAAATGCTGAACAAACTGGAATATGGACTGCACTAAGTATTCATGATACCAGTTCGGTAGTATCAGCTGCTGCTTTTCACAGTACAGAAGCCTTGAGAATAGCCACAATTATGAAACTTACAAGAACGCTTTGGATTATTCCGATAGTTATTGTTCTTAGCATTTTAAATAAATCTGAAAATAAGAAGATTAAATTTCCAATTTTTATATTATTTTTTATTTTAGCTTCAATTGTCGCAACAATAATAAATTTGCCAGCAATTTACAGTTTGCTTACTCAAATAGGAAAAATGCTGTTATCCCTTGCACTTTATATGATTGGAACTTCATTAAATATTCAGACTATTAAAAAAATGACTGGGAAAAATCTTTTGTATGGTGTTACTCTTTGGATTTTTTTCGATAATTTCAGGGTATATGATAATGATGTTTTTTTATAAAAAAATGGTAATAAAAAAATTATTTTTAGTGTAATAAAAAGAGGAAGGAAATAAAAATATTATGAAAATAAAAAAATTATTAATGACAGTATTAGTATTATTAACTGTACAAATGTGCGGACCTGAGCCTAAATTGGACTACAATGTTACAAAAAGTGAAAGTTACAAAATTTCTGAGAAAAAAATGAAAAAGAATTCTTTAGAAGTAAAAAAGGGTTTTGAAGCTGACACTGAGAAATACAAAAGTAAAGCGAAAGAAGCAGCTAAAAGTTTTTTAGAAAATACGGTAGAAAAAGCGACTCAAGGTACAGATGAAAGTTTTGCTGCTGAAATGTTAAAGCAAATGGCAGTTAATATGATAGAAAAAGGTATCGAGTATCAGAAAAACAAAATAGAAGAAATTAGGTTTTTTAACGATGAAGAAGCCGAGATTACTCAAAAAGTAAAAGTTTTTAGCAACAACAATGGCAGTTTTGCAAAACTTCAAAATGAATATGAGCTTTTTAAACGTGTTGCAGAAAAATTGCAATATAAAGATACGGAAGATATGATGTCCCAAATGGAGAAAATGGATAGAAAAGAATTTTTTTCTAAACTTATGAATGCTATAAGTGAAATTATAGAAGATGAATTTAAAAAAAGAAGAAAATTATACGGAAATGACTACAACTGTTAATATGAATAAAGTAAATAATACTTGGCATATAAAAAAATTTAGATGAACAAATTAAAGCGATAGAAATGATATTTTTCAAATTTATCAAACAGTATGTAAAAAAATATAAAAAGGATAGATAATTATGTTTATAGAAAAGGAAAAATTATTATTATATTGAAGAGTTTCAAAAATACGGTATTACGGCGGTCTATACAAAAAAAATCGCTGGAAATATGTCTGATTACTGCCCAATTGAAAATCAAATAGAAGGTATCCAGAAAAAAAATCGTAAAAAGTTGCTAAAAGAGTTGAATTTAACCGATAAACAAGAAGTTATGGCATTTCAGACGCATTCTAACAATGTGAAAATTATTAGTGAAGATACAACGAAATGTTATTATGAGAAAGACGAATACATTGATGGATTTTTGACAAAAGTAAAATTAAGTTATTGGAGTCTGGCATTCAGGATGGTCTGAAATGTTTAAAGAAATTATGAAATCTGGATTATTGGAAATGGAAGAACTGGAAGGTTATTAATAAATTTGGAACTTATGAAAGAAGGATATCCACCGATAGACATCAAGTTTACTGATCGATTGAAATATTATGAAGCTTTTGATGAATATCATACAAAGCACAATATATCAGCGATGTCAGATTTATTTACTAGATATTTAAATCAAAGACTAGATTTATATTTGTCCATTTTAGATAAATAAAAAAATTTAAAAATCGATATCTAAAATTTGGGATAATTAAACAGAAAATAGATTTTTCTTCAAAATAAATTCAAAAATATGATGTATATTTCTTATTTTCAAATAATCGTTGTTATAAAGATAGCGATTATTTTTTTATATTTTGTATAATTTAAAAATAACTTTTTACTTAAATAAATTTTTATAAAAATGTTTATCGAATAAGTTCATTTTTATTATATTTTTTTGACATACCTAAACTTAAATTCATTTTTTTCAAATCTATCTGTTTTTTTATAAAATAAAAAGATAGGAATATATGTATTCGGTTTATAAAAAAACAATAGAAGAAAATTTAAAAAAATAATCAAATATTAGGAGTAAAATTTGATGTAATTCAGTGAGTAAAAATCTCTAAAAAAATTTATTGAAAATTTTTATAAAAAAATGGATTGAAAAAGAATCCTAAAATATTTATAAATTTATAAAAAAAATAGAATGGTAAAATTGAAAAAAAGTGAGAAAAAACTTAATAAAATTAATACAGAATAGTTGTTAAAAACAACTATTTTTGAAAAAAATTCATATTTTTTTATAAAAAAATCAAAAAAAATTTCTCTTAGATTAATTGGCTATAAATTATTGCTATTTAAGTTATAAATCTCTTTAATCAAGGTTAAACGCCTATCGTACAAAAACTAATTAATAAAAATCGACTGTAAATTTAAAAAAATTTACTCAATGTAGCAACAAATAAAGGGGTTAAGGGATTTTTTTCCCCTTACTCGCAACATTTTTCGAAGAAAATGTGGTAAGCGAGATTACAACATTAGTCGTTATTATTCAATTAAAATAAAGAAAAATCTTCATTTTTTTGCATAAAAATTTTTTTCAATAATTTATAATTTTTTTGATAAAAAAATTACAGATAGGAGACCAAAAAAATATGATACAGTTAAATTTTTTTAAATAAAGCTACAACTTTATCAAGTGTTAAGCAAAAAAATACGATAAAAAAAGTTATGTAAATGAAGCTACAAGAGTCTCTGAAGATTATGCAAAATAATGTTAATAAAAAAATTTGAGTACTCTAAATATTAAAATTCGAGATTTTTAATGAAGAAATTCTAAATGAACAATTTAATGATGTTGAAGTTGAACAAAATTCTAAAAGATATTGTATGTTTTTTTAAGTAAAATTAACATACGGGAACTTGAATTAAATAATAAAACAAATATTGATTTGAACATGATTCTAACCCAAGAAGAAATAAAAAAATATTTCGAAAAATAATCTAAAAATTTTTTTAATGAAAAAAATTAAATATGGAAGAAGAAAATATTGTGTATTGTATAGTACATCGTGATGAGGATAATCTTCATATGCATACAATGTTTGCCCAACGAAAAATAAACGAAAAAAATGAGTGACTCTGAAATAATAAAAAAATAAAAAAATTTGAGAATAATAAAAACATTAAAAACAAGATGTGCGAGACAACTAAAAAAATTTGAGATTGATACCAAAAATTTTCATAAAATTGACAAAAAAAGTTAATGACAAAAATAGCTTTTTTTGTAAACTGTTTGACTTACAGAATTTTTGATGTCATTAAAAATTTTGATAAATATAAAGATTTTTAAAAATTTTTTTATAGAAAAAAACTACAAAAAAACAGTCAGAAAAAAATGATTGATAAAGTTAATAAAAAAAGAAAGAACTAAAAAAATATTACTATGATCAAAGTTGTAATAAATTAATAAATTTTTTTAAAGATGACGTACACCAACAATTTGTTGACTTTATATCTAAAACAGATGAATTTACAAAATTTAAAAAAACATCGCTGAACAGATTTTTGGATGATAAAATAGAAGTCGTTAAAACTTTAGAAAATAGTAACTATAAAAAAATGCAGAAAATTTAAAAGATTTGAGAGATAAAATAAATTATCGAAAAAAACAACTTATTGAAAAAAATTTAATAACAAACAAATGAATCAGAGTGAATTCGATGAATTATTACAAATGAACTTAAAGGAATTAGAAATTAAAAGAAAATCAGAAATGACATTTGAGGAATATCAAAAAAAGAATATTTAAAAACACAAGAAATAATTAGAAATGGTAATTTTTTTCCATAAATGATAATGCAGTTGAAAAGTTAAAAATCACTAGATACCAATTTAAATAATTTTTTTAAAGAATTTAGATAAAAAAATACCAGAGCTGCCTTTTAAAAGTACATTCAATGATTTAAAAAAACCGTCTTCTCTGAAGATATAGAAAAGCTTAAAGTAAAAACAAGAATTAGAAAATGAAAATACTCTCTTAAATCAAAAATATCAATACAGCAAGATTAGAGCTCGATATGATTAACGTTAATGAAAAAAACAGAAGCTCGAAATTGAGCTAAAAACAACTAAAAACCATCTAGCTAAAAAAACAAGAGCTTCTAATAATCAGAAAACTGAAATTGAAAATTTAAAAGAACAAGTTCGCCGAAAGTTTCGCTAAGCGATAAAAGAAATTAAAGAGATTGAAGATGAAGTAAAAGAAGAATTAATCTTGAATTATTACAATGAAATAAAAAGAATAAAAATTTTGTTATTAATGATTTTTCCATTTCAATTCAATAAAAAAATCTTTACAAAAAGTTTGAATTTGAAACATTTGATCGAATTGATAATGCCGTGAAATTTTTTTGAAAATAACGACATAGAAGATAGTGAAATAACGCTTTTGAAAGGTTTAGAAAGTCAAGAGGACGAAGATAATAACAAAGTATTCGCTATACTAAATTATGCTGAAGATTATAGCTACTACAATTATGAATATGAAAAAAATGAATGTCTATCCAATATGGAAAAAAATACTTAATAAATTAAAGGAGAAATTTAAAAATATTCAAAAAAAGTCATTACTAACACAATTAAGAAAAATCAAAAATACTAAAGATTTTATAAATTCAAGATAATAATAAGAGTTTTAGGGATATCAAATTTGAGTGTGAGAGTGTCCGTAATTTTGTGTAAACTCAAAAAAATATTATTAAATATTATTGACAAAAACTTCAAATGATATAATAATTATATCAAACGAAAGGAATTGATGTTATATGGAAAAAAAGTTGTTGTTAATTTTAGAATAAATAAAGATACAAAGAAAGAAATGGAAAAAAATTTGTGAGGACATAGGAATTTCAATAGGGACAGCATTTAATATTTTTTTGCAAAAAAATTCACTCGTGAAAGAGAGTGTACATAATTTTTGTGTAAACTAAAATAGAGAGTATAAACTTTTTGTGTAAACCTCTAAATAATATATGGTAAAAATAACTATATAATATTTGGAGGTTTTTTTATTATGGCTAAAAAGAAACCTTTCTGTTAAAAATATAGTTATAGAAATATTTAATAGTCTGAACATAAAAAAAGTGGAATCTGCTTATAAATAGAGGTTTAAAGCAAAGGTGTGGAAATGAAATAACAGAAAATTTAAGAAAACATGTTCCTAATGATACTCTAAAAACAAATGTTAAAAGACGGAAAAAAATTACAAAAAGTGCAATATAATAAAAATAGAATGAAATAATGAAAGGAAAGAAACGTGAAAAATATAAAATTTTATTTTTGATTTTTGAATACTTCCCGAGATTTCGTATGAAAGTTATATTTTTGAAATTTTATGTAGATGGGAAAGATTTATGTGAATTAAAAAAATGAAAAAAATATAAATATGATAAATTGGGAGATATATATTTCACAGCATATTTACTTAAAGATAAACTGGATAAAATCTTAAATGAGCCTTTTTCCAGATAAAGAATTGAAAATAAAAAAAGGACAGAAAAGATACTGCAATCGAATTAGTAAAGAAAGCTAATGAACTTTATAAAGATGTAGCGTTTAATTTAGATAGCACGGAATTTTTGGCTTTTTGTACGAGTGGGCATACAATCATCAATTACCTCAAGCGAGTGGAGAAATATATCCAAGAGTTTTTCTGTAACAGGAAACAAAAATTGAAATTACATGGGAAAGTGATAAAGAATTTAAAAAAACAGAAAAGGTGTTTATTATATCTCAAAGAAACTTTTTGAAGAAGAAGTTTTTAAAATTTATAGAATTAATGTTTGAGAGAAGAGAAATTGTGGAACAAAAATTAGATCTTGTAGTAATAAATGGTAAAAAAATTTCTGCTAAAAGAAATTATGATACCGAAATGGAATTTGAAGATCAAATGTTGGAAGAATTGAAAAAAATGTAAATTATAATTTAAAAAAACAGTTTATGAATTAATTCATATGACGGAAAAAAAGATAGAATAATAGTGCCTATTATTTTTAAAATATATAAAATTGACGAATAATATATATGATAAAGCAAATTTAATTAGATTTTTTTGGGAATAAAAGGGCTTTTTGAAGCGTTGCCTGATTTGGAAGAGCAATTAAAAGGGAGGATAATTTGGATATAAAAGCGGCGATTTTGAATACAATTTCAGTAATAAAAAAATGATAATAAAGTCTCAAAATTTCCATTTATGAAGTAAAAAAATATTTAGTAAAGTAGTAGCTTTTATTTAAAATGAGAGTGTCCGAATTTTTGTGTAAACTCAAAAATATAATATATGGTACAGGATGATAGTTTTATCATCCTGTTTTTAAATTCCCTCAAACACAAAAAAATACTACTTAATCTCCATCTCCAATACTTTCTGTATCACCTTCTTCAAACTCTCATCAATTTCGTCATCAGCCAAATTAGAAAATTGTTCCAATTTTTCAATTTTCTCTTTTCTCAAGTTTATACGTCTTTTAGAATCGATTATAATTGAGTTATTTGTTACATCTTTTAATCCAGCAATATATGCTCCTAATAAAGTGGTACTTCTGTTTAAAGCCTCTTGTTCTGCCTCAAGTTCTTCTTTGATTTGTTCACTTAAAGTTTTCTCTTTTTCTTCTACTTTAGGAGTATTTTCTATGATTTTGTATCTTTTCTGCGGTTTAACTTCTTTTTCTATTTTTTTTGTTTCTAAAGTTTCCAGGTTTTTATCAGTTGAAAATCTAAATTCAAATCCAATAACTCTACTTCTTCCACGTCCACCATTAAATCCATATTTTTTCTCGATTTGTAAGTTGTACTTTTCTCCTAATTCTTTTACAACAGGCTTTAATACATATTTATCAATGTCTACTATTCGATATTTTTCGGAATATCTAGTAAATTTCTAAATTCTTCAATATTACATTTCCAAAAACCCCGTGCTACGAAATTGTTTCATTCTTCGATAAAAATTCTTTTTGCATAACTTGACTTTAAAGTTACAAATTCTTTTTAATTCAAATCTTGTAAAATTTGAAGTTAATTGATTTAACAGAAAAAAAGAACTCTTCATTAACGCTCACATATAATATTTGGGTATCTCCATCAACTTTAAATTTATTGAATAATGTGAATTGTTCAATAACATTTCCATTTATAAAAGTAAAATTCAATGCTAGTAATTTTCTATTAACATTTATAATATTTTTTTCATAAATTCAACATTTGAATGTTTACTCTTTAAATTTATATATTTTTTTAATTCAAAAAGAAAATTCTATTATCTCAGTGCCCTTTTCTCTTACTTTTAGACGAAATAGAAATTAATAAATCTAACTCTTGAGAAGAAAAAAATTTCTCAATGCTACTTGATTAAATTGATTATTATACTTCACAATTGTATCCATAATGTAAATTCCTCCTATTTTAGATTATTATAACACATTAAGGGAGTGATTTCAATAACGCTCCCTTTAATTCAAAAATTATCCTTTTATTTTCCCCAAAATCTACCTTTTTAATACCCCAAAACCACTCCTTTAATACCCCAAAATCTACCTTTTAATACCCCAAAACCACTCCTTTAATACCCCAAAATCTACCTTTTAATCCCTAAAAATACCCCTTTAATAATTTAAAAAAATTTAGTATTTATGCGTTGTTGCGGACACCTAAAAGATATAAAAAAATATTATAAAAAGACACAAAAGTCTTTTATAATATTTTTTAAAAAGAATAAACACATTAAGTATCACATAATTTTTTTGTTATTAAATACTTTTATAAATTCTAACAAATCTAATAAAACTCAACCTTTCATCAAAATCTCCTTAAATAAACCTCCGTTCCCTTATTGAATTTCCACACTAAAAATGGTATGGCAGAAATAAACAAAACATATTGACAAGTGCAAAAATAGGGAAGTCTTCTTGATTTCTCTTTTTAAAATTTTTTTATGCTTATTTGTAAAAACTTATTTTTAGTTTTGGGAACAACTTCGTTGTTCTTTTTTTATTTATCAAAAAAAATCTCATTTCAATTTTAAAGCCATTCACAATCGATTTGAGCTCGTTTTTATACCCAAAAAGTCAAACTTTTGGGTACACTCCATATAATTTTTTTATCATTTGTTGACTTTTATTCTTATAAATCATATAATATAAGAATAAAAAAAGGCGGTGATATAAATGGTTCAAAAAGAAATTTTACTAAAAAGAAATCAATAAAAAAATAATGGTATTATTTCGACTAAAGAAGTTTTTGAAGTTCGGTATTCATAAAGATGTATTGAAAAAAATTGACTGAAAAAAAAGAAATTATAAAAATAGCAAACGGACTATATGGACTTCCAAACGAAGAAATAGATGAGTATATTTATTTTTCCCATAGAGTTCCGAAAGGTATTTTTTCTCACGAAACAGCAGCTTATTTACAAGGGTTATCTACTAGAATGCCACTCATTTATGTAATGACTGTTCCTGTCGGAGATAATGTGAGCAGAATTAAGTCAATAAAGGACAATATTATTTTTAAGTACAGCAAAAAAGATTATTATGATATTGGTAAGACAAGCATAACGAATCCTTTTGGCAGAAAAATTTTTGTCTATGATAAGGAAAGAACAATATTAGATCTTATCAAAAACAAAAACAGAATAGACACTAATGTATTCAGTGAAGCTATGAAGTTGTATTTTAGAGATAATGACAGAGATTTATTAAAGATTTCTAAATATGCTATCTATATGAACATGGAAGAACAGTTAAAACAATATACGGAGGTATTATTATGAAAACATCGGAACAAATAAAGGGAGCTATTAGAAATATATCAAAAAAAACAGGAGCAAATCCAAATTCGTTGCTTCAGATGTGTTTGTTTGAAGGTGTTTTAGAAAAATTATCAAAATCAAAGTATAGTAAAAATTTCATATTAAAAGGTGGGCTTCTCATTTCTTCACTTATTGGAATAGATATGCGCAGCACAATGGATATGGATACTACAATTAAAGGGATTCCAGTAAATGAAAAAACTATATCAAAGATTGTAAAAGAAATACTGGAGATTGAAATAGATGCTGATATTGATTATAAGCTGGTTAAATTAACCCCAATCAGACAAAAAGACGTGTATGAAGATTTTTGTGCAAAAATTTCTTGTACTTTTGGAAAAATTAATGCCGTTTTGAATATAGATATAACTACTGGGGATGTTATCACTCCAAGAGAAATGAGATATTTTTATTCTAAAATATTAGAGTCAGGGACAATACCTATTATGACTTATACAATAGAATCTGTTATTGCAGAAAAATTTGAGACTATTTCAAGTAGAAATATTACAACCACAAGGGCAAGAGATTTTTATGATTTATATATGCTATATCATCTCTATAAGGATAAAATTGATAAAGATATACTAAGAGAAGCGATAGAAAGAACGAGTGAACATAGAGGTTCTGTAAAATCAGTTGGTCAATATAAAGAAGTGGTAGATTTATTCAAAATTAGTGGGACAACAAAAACCTTATGGGAAAAATACATCAAGAACAATCCCTATGCAAAAGACATTGATTTTTTTAGAAACAATAACTGTTTATGAAAAAAATTGGTGAATGTATGTTAAAAAAACTAAGTAAAAAAAGGGCTTTAGAGAGTGTCTAGAATTTTTGTGTAAACTCAAAAAAATATTATTAAATATATTGACAAAATAATTTCAAATGATATAATAATTATATCAAACGAAAGGAATTGATGTTATATGGAAAAAGTTGTTGTTAATTTTAGAATAGATAAAGATACAAAGAAAGAAATGGAAAAAATTTGTGAGGACATAGGAATTTCAATAGGGACAGCATTTAATATTTTTGCAAAAAAATTCACTCGTGAAAGAAGAATGCCATTTGAATTAGATTCAGATCCTTTTTATAGTCCAAAAAATATTGAAAGATTAAAAAAATCTATTGAGCAAATGGAAAAAACAGGTGGAACGGTTCATGAGGTCGATTATGATTAAATCGTGGACTGATGAAGCATGGGAAGAATTTCAATACTGGGCAAAAAATGATAAAAAAGTTTTTAAAAGAATCTTGGAACTTATAAAAGATATTGATAGAAATGGCTATACAGGAATTGGCAAACCGGAAGCTCTGAAATATGATTTTAGTGGATATTGGAGCAGAAGAATAGATGCTGGGAACAGGATTGTTTATAAAATTGAAGATGGGATTATAAAAATTGTTCAATGTGGTTCTCATTATGGAGATAAATAAAAAATAAGTGGTAATAGTAAAAAGAGAGTGTCCATAATTTTGTGTAAACTCAAAATATAATATATGGTACAGGATGGTAGTTTTATCATCCTGTTTTTAAATTCTCTCAAACACAAAAAAAATACTAATTAATCTCCATCTCCAATACCTTCTGTATCACTTTTCCCAAACTCTCATCAATTTCGTCATCAGCCAAATCAGAAAATTGTTCCAATTTTTCAATTTTCTCTTTTCTCAAGTTTATACGTCTTTTAGAATCGATTATAATTGAGTTATTTGTTACATCTTTTAATCCAGCAATATATGCTCCTAATAAAGTGGTACTTCTGTTTAAAGCCTCTTGTTCCGCCTCAAGTTCTTCTTTGATTTGTTCACTTAAAGATTTTTCTTTTCCTTTCACTTTAGGAGTATTTTCTATGATTTTGTATTTTCTTTTTGATTCATTTTCCTTCTTTTTTTTCATTTCAACAGTTTCTGTATTCCATTCAAATCTTAAACGATCGATATTTCGACCTTTTTTCTTTTTTGTAACTTTTAAATTATGAAAAAATGGGGATAATTCTGTTAATGCAGGAGCAAGGACTCTATTATCAATATTTGACATTTTATAACTAATGGGAATTTCCAATAAATTTTTTTAAATTCATCTAGACTAACATCCCAATAACAAGTTTTATTATTATTATCAAATTGCTTTTAAAAAAACGGAATATTATTTTTTTGAATATTTACTTTCCATTTGAACTAATCTTTTTAATTCAAATTGAGTAAAAAGTATTTTTTTAAATCATTGATTAAATAAATCAACATTTCATTAATTGAAAGTGTAAGAGTTCTTTCTCCTTGATTAATCACATAATAGTTAAAAAAAGTAGCTCCTACAAAAATTCCATTTTCTATTTCTTTTTCAAAAATTTAATGATAATAACTTTTTTATTTATTTCTCGTAAATTATAAATAAATTTACTATCTGCTGTCATTTTTATAATTTGATATTTTCTTTAATTCATCAAATGTTAAAACAACTTTATTTTTCAGAATTATTTTTTTAATTTATAAAGTATTGCAAAAAAATATATCAACTTCAACAGCTCTAAACTGACCTAATTTTTATAGAATTTAAATCATTATGATAAACTACTAATTTCTCCATAGAACGTCTCCAATCTTATTTTTTTATTTAATTATATCATATTAAAAATTATTATTAAAGACATAGTACTTAATAATGATACTTAATTAAAGATAATTTGTTACTTTATTAGAGATAATTTGTTATTTAATGGAGATAATTTGATACTTTATTGAAGATATTTTTGTTATTTAATGAAGATAATTTGTTACTTAATGGAGATAATTTGTTACTTCAAAATAAGTGAAAAAGTCCCATTTTATAATGCTTTTTCGCAGGGGGAAAAACTTTTAAAAAGTTTTAAAATACAAAAATTTTAAAACTTTTTTAAAAAGAATAAATACATTAAATATCATTATATTTTTATGATATTTAA
>BNJV01001412.1_pt1 | contig 37458 bp, 59 predicted proteins | sample 8540591 | NCBI WGS metagenome assembly BNJV01 (sample SAMD00202457, study PRJDB9452) | human saliva metagenome | host: Homo sapiens
CAAGCGGTGAACGGCTTCTGCCCGCCGCCTGGCCGGGCTGCCGCGGGCTCATTCGCGTGCGCACGCGCCATTCGCGCGGACGGGCAGCCCACCGCTCGCGCCGACACGCCTCATGCAGGTTCAACCCCAGTGGGAGCACGACGCCAGCGAGGGAGCATGACGACCAGGGGTGATGGTGGGGGTTGCAGCATTAGAAGCATTCTGTCGGCGTGTCGCCGGCGTGTCGCGCCTCTATTGGTGCAATTTCCCTCGTTTGCTGGCGCCCTCGACGTGGGGCGAGCCCGACCGTGCGCCTCTACGCTGCAAATCCCCGCGTCATGTCAGAGCATGAAGGGCGTCGCGCCCAAACCACAGGCCCGCGCCGCTTGGCCCCGCAGGTCCACACCCAAGCCACTCCACTCCAGACTACTAATGGGGCTTTTGCACCATTAGAAGCATTCTGCTGGCGTGTCGCCGGCGTGTCGCGCCTCAAATGCCGCAAATCCCCCGCGTCATGTCAGAGCATGAAGGGGCGTCGCGCCCAAACCGCAGCCCCGCGCCGCTTGGCCCCGCGGTCCACACCCAGCCACCTCCACCCAGGCACAATGGGGGCTTTTGCACCATGAAGCATTCTGCCGGCGTGTCGCGCCTCTCATGCTGCAAACTCCCCCGTTTGCTGGCAGCGAGATCGCGGTCCGGGGCGGTGAGGATGCGGTCCGGGCGGTGAGGATGCGGTCCGGGGCTGAGGTCGCGGTCCGGGGCGGTGAGGTCGCGGTTCGGGGCGGTGAGGAGCCCACATCGCAGACCCCACCCTCGACGAAAAACGCTGACAATGGGCGTCGTCGGGCGAGGCGGCCAGCGTTGTGGACACAAGGATGCCTGGCCTGGCAGCGCGCTGCTCGCGCGCGAACCCGCTATTACAGAGTAGCCTGCTATTTCGCACGTAAAACCCGCTATTCCGTGTCTGGGCGGGGCTGCCCCAGCCTCGCATGTGCAGGTTAGCGTGCGAATCAGAAGGGCCCAGGCTCGTATTAGCCAGTTAACGTGCGAGATAGCGGGCCCACGTGCGCGGGTGCGCTCGCTCGAGCAGTTTCGCATGCAATTCGATTGAGTGAACTTTCAACAGTATCTTTAAAGCGTTGCAATTCCAACGATGCGAGTATGTGGCGCGACGCAGGGGTCGGGGAATTGCATGAAATTCTTCGATAGCCCGCCCAACGGGAGTCATGCGCGCCGCCGACGGTGCAGGTGGTGGCGCAGCCGGTGGCGCCGCGAGATAGAGCAGTCGGTGGCGCGGCAGCGGCATGGCACGGCGGATACCGCCGACGCGCACAACCCTGCCCACGTCCCCCATGACGGCTGAAGGCCGCACAGACTCCCCCGTGAAACAAGCACCCACACGCGGTGCAGTGTCTCGCCCACCCAGGGACCACGCACAGGCAGCGATGAAACAACCGTCTCAATACTGCGCTTTCCGCGCAGCAAGCCGAAACGTCGTCGCACAACCAACACGTTGTGTCCTTAAATCCCGACACTGAGCCAGACCAGCCGACAGGGCGCCACAAGCACGCCGGCGGCCCGCGCAGACACGAAAGCGGTGGGACAGGAAGGACCCGTCCCACCGCCGTTATGGTGTGTCGGCTCAGATTGCCTGAGTCAGCGCTTCTGCGAGTTCGCCCGCTTCTTGCGCGCTCATCTCGATAACGAGTCGGCCGCCCCCTTCGGTGGGGATCCGCACGACAATATTGCAGGCCTTCCGCGGATACATCGAGGGGCCATCCCCCAGTGCGAGGTTTCATTGCTGCCATAGTGAGGACTCCTTCTGAGAGTACTGCCCGCACCTCCAACGGCGGGGCACCCCGTCAATCTTACCGGATAACCGCATTATTTCCTTGACAGGTGATCAACGCTTTGGCGGAAAAAATAAGTCATATGATCAATTATGTGTGACAGTCCGGTAGTTTCGCACGCCAGGGCCCTCACAATGGGCGCCGAGGACTGAGTCACCCGTCGCCAGGCGCACCGCCTCCTCCGGGTCGTCAACGACGTGCAGCAGGCCGACGTCCTCGGGGCAATCATGCCGGCGTCGACCATGGAGAGTGCGGATCCAGTCAACTAGACCGACCAGTAGTCAGTGCCGACGAGCACGAGCGGGAAGGAACGAATCTTCCGGTCTGGACCAGGTCGCGGATTCGGAAGAGCTCGTCCATGCGTGCCGAAAACCGCCCGGCATGACGATGAAACCCTGCGAGTACTTCACGCAACATGGTCTTGCGGGCGAAGAAGTAGCGGAAGTTGACGCCGCGGTTGATCCACTCGGTTCACGCCCTGCTCGTGCGGCAGTTCGATACCCAGGCCCACGGACGTACCGCCGACCTCCACGCGCCGCGGTTCGCCGCTCCATCATGCCGGGCGCCGCCGCCCGTGATGACCGCGTAGCGCGCTGGACCAGCAGCTCGCCGATGCCGAGCGCACTCGTAGAGGGGTCGTCGGGCGGGTGCGAGCCGACCCGAGACGGAGATCGCAGGGCCAACCTTGCGAGGGCCTCAGAGCCTTCGACGAACTCCGACTGGATGCGCAGGACACGCCAGGGGTCGGTGTGCTTCCAGTCGGCACTTGCTCCGTCTGGAGGAGGGACGCCGTCGGCCGTCAGGCGCGGGATCTGGTCCCGCGCAGGACGAGGAGCCGCGGCGGTAGGTGTGTTTCAGGGGGTGCTCGCGGGTCGGGTCCTTCCGATCGACGAGGGTGGGGTTGGCTCGGTCAAACCGCGAGCGCGCGGGGCGCTAGTGTGCGAGCACGAGGCGCGGAGCGTGTCGTGCACCCCTGACGATCATCCGATACAGGGGGCGTGTTCGTCGCGCGTGTGGGCCAGGAGCGGGTCGCCCGGGCCGAAGTTCATGGCGGGTACTCCCACCTGCGTGAATCGCGCGACGTCCGTCCAGCCGACCTTCGCGGACAGGCGCAGCTCGGTTCCCCGCTCGGCGGCGATGCGCCTGGCGACCGTCAGGAAGCGCTCGGCGACCGGCGAGTCCGCGCCGGGCCTGGCCCCCTCACACAGGTCGTCACCCTCGATCGTGGCGCCCGTGCCCTCGAAGAGGAGCGCACCCAGGCCAGGGCGTCATCTGCGCGCTTGGAGGGCGCGAAGCGATAGTTGACGGTCATCGACGCGGCCTCGGGGATCACGTTGTTCGCGATGCCGCCTTCGACGCGCACGACTGAGAGGGATTCACGGAATTCGAGGCCGTCCACCAGCTCGACGGGGGTTACCGTAGTCGGCGATGCGCTCGATGACGGGGGCCATGGCGTGGATCGCGTTGACGCCCATCCAGGCGCGCGCGGAATGCGCTGCTCTCCCGGGGAAGCGCGCGATGACGCGCAGCGTGCCGTTGCAGCCGCCTTCGACGTGGGCGGCGGTGGGCTCGCCCAGGAGGGCGAGGTCGCCGGCGAGCCACTGCGGGTGGTTGCGCTCGACGCGCCCCAGGCCGTTGAGGTGGGAGGCGACCTCCTCGTGGTCGTAGAAGATCCAGGTGACGTCTGCCGTGAGCGCCGCGTGCGCGCCCGCCGCGATTAGCGGGCCGGCCTCACAGGCGAGGGCCAGGGCCGCCGCGCAGCCGCCGAGCATGTCGACCGAGCCGCGCCCCCACACGACCTCGACGCCGTCGCGGATTTCGGTGCGCCCGGCACGTTGTCGGCAATGGGGACGTGTCCAGGTGTCCCGCGAGGACGACGCGCTGGGGCAGGCCCAGGCGGGTGCGCGCACACGGCGTCGCCGTCGCGCAGGATCTCAGGGCGGGCACGGATCCGGATCCGGCGGAACGCAGCGCGGCCTCGACGGCGTCAGCCAGCGGGCCTTCCTGCCCCGACACCGAGGGAATGTCGATCATCTGGCGCGTCAGCGAGAGCGCATCCGTGAGATCCGTCAGCTGCATGTGTCCTCCTTTATCGCTGTCTCCAGGATAGCGGCGCCCTCCCCATCTGCGTCCCGCCGCACGCTCCCGCGCGAGGGCTACGGCCTCGTCGATTCGCTCGGGTTTCCGCCACCCGACGGGCAGGGTGTTACCCTCAGCACATGACACGCTGTGCTGACCCGTCGCTATTCGCTGGTATCGCTTCTGTCCTCTCTGCTTCCGCGGGCGGTCGTTTCCGCCTCATCATCGGCTACGAGTCCGAGGAGGGCGCGGAGCTGGCGCGCGAGGGCGCCTCGATCGTCGAGGGCAGCGGAGGCCACGCGCTGCTCATGCCGCGCGCTCTGCCCGCCCCGGTCACCGCCTTCTCGGTGCGCATGGTGATGGCGGACGGCGCCGTGTACGTGACAGCCGACGGCGGGCGCTCATCTACCTGGGGGGCCGGGCCGTCGATCGTTCGCGCGAGGGAGCGCCGGCCAGCGAGACGGATCTCGCCCGCATCGACGAGGCTGTGGCGGCTCGCCGACGTGGCCGCCATTCCCCGCGTCGACGGCGGGTGGGGTGGGTGGGCGACGGCATGATCGGCGCCTACGTGGACCGCGCGGCCTCGCGGATCGCGTCGCTGGCGCAGGGATCGAGCGCTCCCGCCGGGGTGCACGTGGACGAGCCGTCGGGACTCTGGCCTCTGTCCTGGAGCGCGTGGCGTCCCGGTCGTCGAGGCCGGGGCGGGTCTCAGCCTGCGCGTTCCCGCCGACGGGCGCACGCTCGTCGCCTCACCGCCCGCAGAGCAGGTGCGCGCCGTGTTGGCCGATGCCGCCTCAACGAACCCCCGCGATTCCCTCGGGCACGGGCATGTACTGCGTCGATCCCGCCTTCGTGATGGACGCGGACGCGATCAGCGCGGGAGCAGCCCTGGCGGCGCTAGCCGCCCGCTAGGAGAACGGGCAGAAACGAACCGTGCCCCGGGCGCAGGTCGCGTTCACGAACGGCGCTTCCCGGGGCGACGACAGGCGTTACCAGCAACGGTCACACGTCGAAGGGCGTGGAGATCACCGCCGCCGGTCTCGATCTGCCCGGCCATGTCGGACAGGCCCAGCTTGAGTTCGAGGACAGCATCGGCGTGTAGGCCCCGAAGCCGGTGAGGATCACGCCGCCGGACGCGAGGGACACGGGCACGGTCGGAGGCCGGGGGAGCCCTGCGGGTGGCCTCGGCGATGAGGGGTGTCCATCGCCGCAGAGTAGTCGAGGACGATGCCGGTCAGGACGGGCGCCCCGATTCGGGCGCGCACGTCATCGGCGATCTGAATGTAGCTGAACGCGTCCGCGAAGGACTGAGTGTCGACCTGCTGGGCGGCCGGCGCATCCGACTGGGCGCCGGACTGGCCGGACATGACCTCGTCGGTGGACTCGGCCTCGTCGCGGGTCAGCCCCTCGAGGTCGGCCTTCGTCAGGCTCGACCAGACGAGGCGCACCAACGGGGTTGGCGGCCGCGGTGACAGCGCGCGCGGCCTTCGACGTTGTTCTCGCCCGCGAGGGGCACGATGATGTCCGCGCCCCGGGAGATGTAGTCGGCGGCGAGGACTGCACCTGCCTCGAGCGCTGTCCGCGAAGGTGCCCTGGTTGGTGACGTTATTCCACGCGAGCACGCTGATCGACGTCCCGTTAGCGAGGTTGTAGGAGTCGACGCCCCTGCGCGAAGGCGTCCATCTGCGAGCTCGTCACGTTATGCCGGAGGTGCCGCCGATGACGGCGAGCGTGCCCGTCGTCGTCATGCCGGCGGAGGCGTATCCGGCCAGGTAGGCGGCTTGGGAGGCGTCAACGTCGACGATGGAGCCGTTCTGAGGGAGACGCGCGCGCCCTTCGCGTCCGTGAAGAGGCGCCCACGAGCGCGAATCGCACCGTGGGTTGGCGCGCCGCCTCGAGATGGACGAGGCGCATGGTCGAGTCCGGTGCCCACGATCAGCGTGCAGCCGGAGGCCGACGAGGCAGCCCCCTCGCCGGACGCGGACCCGTAGGCGATGGAGGCCTTGTCGGCGGCGCCGGCGAGGGCGGTGGCGACGGGGTCGGTGGCGGGGTCAGATGGGCGTCCGATGTGGCGGCGCAGACCCTTTGCGGTCGCGGCGGCGGTGGCGGAGGGCGTCTGAGCATGCGCTCGTCACCAGGGCGGCCGCGGTGGCCGTGGCGACAATGGCGGCATGGTCCGCTTGTTCACGTCTGCCCGAAGCCTCGTCGGTCGTGTGCTCCCGCCCATCACGGTACCAGCCGCACACCCGGTCAGGACGGGCGTGGGCGCACCTCACCCGAGAGCGGCAACGCGGAAGCGGCGCGGGACACCCGCGATCTGGGGCGGGCCCGCGCCGCTGGCGGCGTCGTATCAGAGCAGGTCGGAGCGTCCGCGCTCGGCCAGCGTGTCGACGACGGCCTTAACGGATTGGGCGCGGTCGAGTCGCGTGACGAGGACGGCGTCGGCGGTCAGGGCGACCGCGACGTGGGCAGCGCCGACGAGAGCGACGAGGGGCCGTCTTGGCGCCGTAGACGGCGGAGCCGTCGAGTCCAGCGGATCGCCTCGCCGAGGCCACCCGCTGCCGCCGCAATGCCCGTGAGTGCCTCGAAGTCACCCAGGTCCGTCCACCCGATCTGCGCGTCGGCGGGGACGACGGCCACTCCCCCGTCGGCGGCGACGGGCCCGGCGATGGCGTGGTCGATGGCGATCTTGGTCAGGTGCGGCCAGTCTCCTCGAGGCGCTCGAAGGACATCGGTGCCCCCACGCGCGCGGCGATCGTCCCCAGGCGGGCGTGCAGGTCGGCATGAGGCGGGCCAGGTGCGCGGGCCAGGACTGCGGACATGATGAACATTCCGGCGTTCCACAGGTAGCCCCTGCGACACGTAGCGCGCCGCGGTCTGGGCGTCCGGGCTTCTCGACGAACTCGGCGACGCGGCGGGCGCCGCGGTGCGCGGTCGAGCCACCGGCCTGGTCCCCGCCCAGCGCGGGACCGGCGCGATGTACCCGTAGGCGGTCGAGGCCTCGTGGGCGTCAGCCCGATCGTGACGACGTAGCCGTCGCGGGCGGCGTCGATCGCGGTGGCGACGGCCTCGCGCGGCAGCTCGGGGCGGGCGATCAGGTGGTCGGCGGCGAAGGAGCCGACGATGGCGTCGTCGCCGAAGCGCCTCGCACCACGTAGGCCGCCAGGCCGATCGCGGCTACATGGAGTCGCGCGCCGAGGGCTCGATGAGGAGCGTGCGCCTGTCGGAGGAGGCGAACTCGGCAGCTGGTCGAGGACGCCGTCGCGGTGGGCGCGGCCCGTCGCGATCGTCACCGACGAGGCGGCGTCCTCCAGGCGGTCCACCGTCCCCTGCAGGAGGGTGCGGCCCGTGCCAGCCAGGTCGAGGAGGAACTTGGGACGGTGGCGCGCAGAGCGGGCCAGGCGATGCGCGAGCGCCGCCGGCGATGATCCGTGGAGGTCACTCATACGCCCCCAGTATCTCAGATACGACGAGGGGGGCGAGGCATCAGCCCTCGCCCCTCGTGGAAGCGCTCACACGCAGAGTGTCACTCAGCGTCGGCCTCGGCGGGAGCCTCGGCGGCTCCTCGGCCTCTTCAGCGGCGGCCTCCCTGGACGGAGACGACGACCGTGCTCAGGGGTCGAGCTCGACCTCAACGCCGGCGGGCAGCGACAGGTCGGAGACGCGAGGGCGGTACCGGCCTCGACGCCCTCGATGGAGACCTCAACGTGCTCGGGGATGGAGGTGGCGGGGCCTTCACCAGGATGGTGAACTCCTCGACGGAGTGGACGGTGCCGGGACGGGCTCGCCGACGACGACGACGGGGACCTCAACGTCGACCTTCTCGCCGGCCTTGACGGCCAGGAAGTCGGCGTGCAGGATGTCGCGGCGCACGGGTGAACCTGAACGTCCTCGACGAGGGCGAGCTGGGTCTTGCCCTCGATCTTCAGCTCAACGAGCGCGTTCTTGTTGCCGCGGACGATGAGGAAGAGGTCGTGGCCGGGAACGTCCAGGTGACGGCTCGGCGCCGTGACCGTAGAGGACCGTGGGACCCGTTGCCGCGCGACGGGCGCGAGCGCGCGGAGCCCCTTGCCGAGCTCTCGGTGCGCTCTTCAGCAAGCAGGCGTCGCTCGCGTGTCTATCCCTCGTTTCTCAGGTCCGGCGTCGATGTCGGCAGAGTGAAGGAAACGCGAAGCATTTCATTCAGGCCCCTGTCGATAACGGCGGATGCGGATCCGCCCTCGCCGGAGCAACCCCAACAGGTTACCTTACGGCGAGGGCGGATGTGAAGCGGGAGAAGGTCAGTTGAACAGGGATGTGACCGAACCGTCTTCGAAGACCTCGTGGATCGCGCGGGCCAGGAGCGGCGCGATCGAGAGGACGGTGAGCTGCTCGAAGCGCTTCTCGGCGGGAATCGGCAGCGTGTCGGTGACGACGACCTCGGCCGCGCCGATTCGGAGAGGCGCTTCGCGGCAGGATCGGAGAGGATGCCGTGCGTGGCGACGACGATGACCTTCTGGCGCCCGGTATTGTTGAGGACGTTGATCGCCTCGGTGATCGTTCCGGCGGTGTCGATCATGTCGTCCACCAGGACGCATTCCTTACCGGCGACCTCGCCGACGACGCGGTTGGCGACGGCCACGTTCGGGCGGGTCGTGTCGCGGGTCTTGTGGACGAAGGCCAGGGGCGCGCCACCCAGCTTCTTCGACCACTTCTCGGCGACGCGGATACGGCCGGCGTCCGGAGAGACGACCGCCGTGTTGGACAGGTCGACGCGGCCGCGCACGTAGTCCACGAGGACCGGCATGGCGAAGAGGTGATCGACGGGGCCGTCGAAGAAGCCTGCTCCTGCGAGGCGTGCAGGTCCACGCTGCATGATGCGGTCGGCGCCGGCGGTGCGGTACAGGTCAGCCATGAGGCGGGCGGAGATGGGCTCGCGGCCCTGGTGCTCTTTATCCTGGCGCGAGTAGGGTAGAAAGGGGGCGACCACGGTGATGCGCGCTTCGCGGAAGCGCGCTTGGCAGCGTCAATCATGCGATGAGCTGCTCCATGAGCCACTTGTTGATGTCGCCCGCGATGGACTGCAGGACGAACACGTCGGCGCCGCGAACGGACCTCGTTGAAGCGCACGTAAATCGCCGGAGGCGAAGTCGTAGGCCGTCACCGGCGAGACCCCACATCCGATTTCCTCGCGCACGGCGTGAGCCAGGTCCCGATGCGAGCTCGTCCAGAAACGAGGACGAGATTCTTCTCTCCGGTGGTCACCAGTCCGCTCATGCGGTTGTCTCTCCTTGTGTTGGATCAGGCGCGAGGCGCCGCGATCAGTGTGCCGATGGTGGCGTATGGCGTAACCATCGTATCGGCTGCAACGCAGCGCCCTGACCGACCCACGCGGCAGGGGACCACACTGCGGTCCCCGATTTCCGCATCAATCAGCGTGGCGTTAGGACCGATTTCACAGTCGGCCCCAACGGTGGTGGTGACCCCGCAGGCAGGTGCCGGGGTAGATCGTGGTGTCCGCGCCGGACCGATACGTCGACATCGACCCAGGTGGAGGCCGGATCGACAATAGTCACGCCCGAGCGCATGAGCTCGACGCAGATGCGTCGGTTGAGTTCGGCGCCCAGCTCGGCGAGTTGGACACGGTCGTTCGCACCGGCGCTCTGCCAGTGGTCGGTGAGCTCGAGGGCTCCGGCGGTGCGTCCGGCGGGTGCCGCGGCCGCGAGGACGTCGGTCAGGTAGACCTCGCCCTGATCATTGTCGGTGCCAAGGGAGGCCAGGAGGCGCGCAGGAAGTCCGCATCGAAGGCGTAGATGCCCGCGTTGATCTCGTTGATGGCTGCCTGCTCGGGGTCGCGTCCCTGCGCTGCTCGACGATGGCGGTGACCGTGCCGCAGGCGTCGCGGATGATACGTCCGTAGCCGGTGGGGTCTTCGACGCGCGAGGTCAGGACGGTGACGGCGTGGCCCGCGCCCTCGTGGGTGGCGACCAAGTCATGCCAGGGTGTCCGTGGAGAGGAGGGGACGTCGCCGTAGGTGACGACGATGGTGCCGGGAGCGGGGGCGACGGCCTCGTCGAGGGCCGCGAGGCCACACTGGACGGCGCGGCCCGTGCCGGGAATCTCATCCTGGTCGGCGATGATGGCGTTCGGCTGACGCGCGCGAGTCTCGGCGGCGACGACCTCGCGCTGCGACGCACGACGGCGACCAGGTTCTCGGGTCGAGGGCCCTGGGCGGCCTGCAGCGCGTGCCCGATCATGGACAGGCCGGCGAGCGGGGTGCACGACTTCGAGGGCTGACTTTATGCGCGTTCCCCGACCGGCGGCCAGGACGATGACGGCGGCGGGGCGAGACATGTTCCTCCTCAGGGGTTAACGGGCCCGAGACGGTCCGATCGCTCCGCCCCTAGGATTCGAACCCTAGACTAAAGGCACCAAAACCTCTGTGCTGCCGTTACACTGCAAGGCGGAATGCGTCCACAGTGATGATACCCGGACCCCGCGCACGCGCCAAACGCGCCGCACGCGATCGCGAAGGTGAACGCCCACCCTCGCCCGCGCCTCGTCCCGTGTGATACTGGGGAGCATGGCTGAGAAGAGGACACGCATGAGCGGCTCTGCGCGCCGCGAGCAGTTGGTGAGCGTGGGGCGTTCCCTGTTCGCCGAGAAGGGTTTCGGGGCGACCAGCGTCGAGGAGATCGCCGCCCGCGCGAAGGTTTCTAAGCCCGTCATCTACGAGCATTTCGGCGGCAGCGAGGGCCTGTACGCGGTGATCGTCGACCGCGAGGTGCAGGCGCTCATCACGTCGCTGCAGTCCCCCTGAGTCGTCGGAGCGCCCGCGCCTCATCCTGGAGAATGCGACCCTGGGCCTGCTGGATTACATTGAGCGCAACACGGACGGCTTCCGTGTGCTGGTGCGCGACTGCGCCTTCCGGACCGCACGGCGGGGTCTTTTTCGTCGATCGCGGCGATGTCGCCACCCGCGTCGAGCACATCATCGCCGAGCACCAAGGCCTCCGACTTCGACACCACTTGGTCTCCCCTGACGCGCAGATGCTCGTCCGGTCCTCATCGCTCAGGTCGGGCAGTGGTGGCTGGACGATCGACGCATGAAGAGGACGAGGTCGCCGCCCACGTCGTCAACCCCATTTGAACGGCCAGCGCTCTGCGCCCCCACCCCACGCTTCGGGTGCGTGCGAGCGACGGGCGTTGAGTTTATCTTTGGCAGATACGACGAGGCCGTGGCGGGATTCCCAGCCACGCCCTCGTTCGCGTGTGGTGCGATCAGCGCGCCTCGAGGAGAGGTGAGTCCAGGTGCCCGCGCCGACCGGAGATGGAGGCGGCGGTGCACTCGGAGCGCGTTGTTGTGGGCGCAGTCGGCCTTCTGGCAGGCGCCGACGAAGGATTCGGCCTGGCGAGGCCGCGCCTTGACGGTCAGCGGGATGAAGGTCGCAGGAGGTCGAGTAGCCGACGGTGATTGCGGCGGCTCCGCAGTTCTTCTCCTTGTTGTAGGAGCAGTCGCGACGGAGCAGTCGAGGATGCGGGCATATCTGCCATTGAGTGTCCTTTTTCAACGTGGCCCCGTGGGGCCTCTTCGTAGCCGGTCGCGGCCGGGTTGGTCGCGCTGTTGACTCCAGTGATACGCCTTTTTCGCAACATGTGCAAACGAAGCGTGTTTTCGTTGAGATTCCAATGCTTAGCGCAAGCCTTCGGGGAGTGATTTTCGCGCTTTTACCATCACTAATTACGTAAATAAATGAGGCGATTATGTTGCGTAATTCGGCAGGTGAGCCTGCGCTGGGCGGGTGTGGCGTGCCCTACCCTGAGGGGCTTCACGACAGGATTCGCCCGCGCCACCGAGGCGGCGCGGGCTATCGCAGCTGAGAGCATACGAACAGGAAACGAACGCATCGCGGACCCGGAATCAGCGGGACAACGAGCATGACCGCGCGGGACGCTCACCGTTACCCTCAGGTACGTAACCCAGCCACCGACGAAGCAGAGGCCCGCCATCGGGGAGCATGTATGCATTGAGCAGCTCGGAGGAGTCACGTCGTAGAGCCAGGCGAGAGCCACGCAGTAGCGCGCCCCAGAGGCCACAAATTCAAAATGCTCGCCGTGAGGCCCATCAAGAGCAACATAACTCCACGTGGGAGTTTCTTGAAGCACCCAACCCGACGGGAGTTCGTCAGCTTTGGTTGGAACGCCCAACGCCGGAAGCCCCAAACTATGGCGCAAGATCGAGACCGTGTAGTTGACCATCACCTTCTGCGTCAACTCGACCGACGCCGACGCGATAATGCCACCCTTTACCACCTTTCCACGCTCTTCCTCATCGAAGCAGTATTGTCCGTCCTCCAACCACAGGAGCATTCCCGATCCGAACCCGGCGTCGATCGACAGGCCGGTGCGTCCCAGCTGAAGCCGTTGTATACCAAGCCCGGTGTGCCGGTTCATGACCGCCGCGTACTCGTCTAGGAAGGCCATCGGGTCATTCCCTATCCCCGAGGTCCCCTGCCGAAGATCTCGTCCCAATGCGTTCAGCACCGTCTTCCTCCTTTCGAGCCGAAACTACACACTATCTCGCCCGCACCCCATGTCGACACGAACAACGTCAGGAAAGCCACTGACGCAGGAGAGGGCCCCCTGACGGATCCATATATCCAGCAAGGAGTTCATCGAAATCGATGTGCATCACCTGGGAGAGTTGATTGAGGGCGGTGTCAATACTCCGCGGAGTATTCGCTCTGCCGCAGAAGGACTACGGGGACTCATGCCGACCACACGTGCCGCCAACTGCGGCCGCACTCCCTACGTGGGCACCTGGCCATCGCTGACGTAGATCGCGCCTCGCCCGCGCCACCGAGGGTGGCGCGGGCGAGGGGTAGTATCGACGATCTGGATGCTCAGGAAGCGGTCACTTCGCCGACCAGAAACGAATGACGCCTGCGTGCCATCATCGTTGCGTACCGAGCGCGTCAGCTCACCGACGTACTCGTAGGAACTCCGCGAAGTCCGTCGAAGAGACGGGAAGATGACGGGGCACATCGCCGGTCGTAAAGTTGTAGACACGCACCTCACCCTCCTGCGAATACTCCATGTCGCCCGTGAGCTCAACGCCGTCGGCCTTAGAGACCCAATAACGGTGAGTGGTCCTGTCGGCGCCGCGCTCATCGCGCTGGAACCAGTCACAGGGAGTAGTTGTCCGTCTCGGGAACCCCGCGCACGACCTCACCGTTCACCCTCGGCGTAGTTCACGACCTGGTTCTTGCGCGTACCCGGCGCTCGTCGTCGCGCTTGTCGTCGCGCAGCGTGATACCGCGATAGGACAGCGCATCCTCACCGAGACCGAAGTCGGCGCGAATCTCCTCAGCGTAGGGGCGCACGATAACATTGTCGGTCACCGTGACGTTACGAATCTCGCCCTCGCCTCCTGGAAGTCGATCGCGCCGCGCGTCTTTTCCATAGAAGTCGTTCGTCGTGCCCGAACGCACCAGCTTGTTGTGGGCGATCGTGATGCCCCCATCCGTGTTCAGGTCGAAGTTATGCCCCTCGAACACCGTGTTCAGGCGGATGCCGGCTCCGGAGAAGTTGTTGATGAGCAGGTTGTCGCGGATGACATGGGACTTGCCGCCAAAGAGGCCGATCCCCGAGGCTCGCCACCCCAGCTCAACCGTGTTGCCAATGAAGGAGTTGGCCTCGGCGACGCGCGCCCTCACTATGCGAGTACGTGTCGATGCTCGACCAGGAAGCCGCTCATCGTCGCCGTTGCCGCGCACCGACGAGTTACGCACCGTCGAATGGGCGGTGCCCTGCGCGAAGTTCACGCCATCGGCTAGGTTGTTACGAATGCGGGCATTCTCGATGACCATGCCCTCCGTGTATCGCATGTTACTGGCGTCCACGTAGTCGCCCATCCAGAAGCCGCACTCGAAGTGCTCCACCCACACGTTCGCCACGCGGGTGTTCGATCCCGCCGAGCCGGAAAAGCCCTTGTACTGAGCATTCTGCGAGTAGCGGGACTTCAGGTTGGAGGACATGTAGAAGTCGGTGATCGTCACACCGCCGACCTCATGGTTGAACGTGAAGCCGCCTCCGGCGACCTGGTCCGACGTGAAACGCAGGTCGGTGTACCACATGCCCGCACCCTGGATCGTCAGGTCGGAGTGATTAATGCCGATCTGGCGGCCCAGCTCCCAAGTGCCCGCGGGGATGTAGACCGTCTTGAGGGGTGTTCGCGGCCTGATCCATCGCCCAGACCAGCGCGTCAGAGTCGTCAACACCATCACCGGGCTTGGCACCCTCGTAATCACTGATACTCACGGCGCCCGCAGGACGCGAAACCTCGGGCAGCGCCTCCTCAAGCTCGACGAAGTCAATGCCGTAGGCGTTCTGATCGTCGCCAACCTTAACGATCTGAATATGATCACCCGCGCGAACCCGGCGATTCAGCAGCGTGTGCGTCTCGTCGAAGCGGAAACGGGCAACGGTAGACGAGGGCGCCTGGCTGGGCCTCGTCATGCACGAAATCGCCGCCGACATACTGCCAGGCAGCCTCGGAGGAAAGGTCCAGCGTCGCGGCCGTTTCACCGTTCACGCGCACGTCAACGCGGCCGGAGGTGTGATCCGGCAGGGTGAAGCGCAGGTCCAGTGCGTTGCCCGGGACCGTGGCCGTGAAGTCGACGGAGGAATCCTTGTCATTCAGGGCCACATAGGACTGGCCCGAGGCCTCAATCGCCGTCGACTCGAGGTCGTCAGAGCGCTCGAGCGTCGTCCCATCGGAACGGCTCGCTTCCTCCGCCTCGTAGCGGGTGTAGGGAAGATTCGCGCCGTAGTGGTCGTCGGCCGCCACCGCGGGAGGGAATCAGGGCGGGAACCAGCGCGATGACGCCGAGGGCGCTCACGCCGGCAATGAAAGGTCCACGTTTCATCTGTTGTTTATTCCTCAATCCATGCCCGGAGGCGACGCGCGGGTCGCGCCGCCTCGCTCCTGCACCGTCCCACAAGGGAGGGTGCGGCCCCATGGTAGAGGATTTTGACCACTGTCAAAAGTTGCTGAGAAATTTTCGCAGTGTCCGTCGGCCCATCATAAAGCCGACCGAATGATGACGCTAATTGACCGTCAATATAATTCAGTCGGTTCGTCTCCCAGCGTCACATCGTTGCCACCAGGCCTGCAGCGAGGCGACGGCTACACCCTCCCCCGCTTACTCGGCAGCCTCGGCCGCCTCCAGCCAGGCCTCCTCCAGCCCTTCAATTTCCCCTAGGATGTCCTGATGCTTCACGGAGACCGTCGTCAATTCTGAGACGACAGAGGCGTCCGTCGCCACCTTGATAGACAACGACTCCAACCGAGACTCCAGGGACGAGGCCTCGGCGCGCAGACGCTCCAGCTTACGTTCAATGCGGGCCACTTCATCTGGCCGCGCGCGCGCCGCCGCGTCGCTCACCCTGCCGCGAGCGCCCCTGTCCCGCGCTCTCCTCACCCGAAGAGGCGTCCGCAGGCTGCGCGGCGGAGCGGGAGGCGGAGCCGACCTCGTCGGCGCGAGAGGACGGCCCGAAAGCCCCGAAGTCTCCGGGCGCGCATCTGCAGGTACCGCTCGACGCCACCCGGCAGCGCGCGGACCTGCCCGTCGCCGAGGAGGGCGACCTGGTGGTCGGTGACGCGCTCGAGGAGGTAGCGGTCGGGAGACGACGACGAGGGGTGCCCGGGAACGTGTCGAGCAGATCCTCCATGGACGCCAGCGTGTCGGTGTCCAAGTCGTTCGTGGGCTCGTCGAGGAGCAGCACGTTCGGCTGGCTCGCGAGCAGGCGCATGAGCTGGAGGCGTCGGCGCTCACCACCCGAGATCTCGCCGATGCGCGTGTAGGCTCGGGCGCGCGTGAAGCCCATGCGCTCCGTCATCTGCGAGGCGTTGACCTCCTGCCGTCCACGACGACACTCTGGGCGACGTCGGCGACGGCCTCGACGACGCGCATGTCGGCCAGGGCGTCGAGCTCGTGCGTGTCCGTGAGGAGGGTGGCGACCTGGACGGTCTTGCCGCGCTTGACGCGCCCCGACGTGGGCGTCAGGTCGCCGCGCAGCAGGTTCAGGATCGTCGTCTTGCCGGCGCTCGTTGACACCACGATGCCGACGCGCTCGGCGGGGGCCAGGCGCCAGGTGACGTCCTGCAGGATATCCAGGCGCGAGCCGTCAGGGCGCGTGAAGGACACGGACACATCCTCGAGGTCGATGACGTCCTTGCCCAGGCGCGCGGTCGCCATCTTGACCAGCTCGACGGTGTCGCGCGGGGGCGGCACGTCGGCGATGAGGACCTCGGCGGCGGCGATGTGAACTTCGGCTTCGAGGTGCGGGCGGGCGCCCCGCAGCGCAGCCACGCGAGCTCCTTGGTCAGCAGGTTGGCGCGCTTGGCGGCAGCCACGTCCGCCTGGCGCACTGAGCTCAGCGCGGGCCAGCGTGTAGGCGGCGTAGAGCCGTCGTAGATTTCGACGTGCCCGGCGATCTGCGGCCGGTCGCCGCCCGGGTCGACGCCGGGGACGACCTCCCAGATGTGCTCGCACACGGCGTCAAGGAACCAGCGGTCGTGGGTGACCGCCAGGAGCGCGCCGGACGCCCCGGGGCGGGCGAAGCGGGAGTTGAGGTGCGCGGCCAGCCAGGCCACGCCCTCGACGTCGAGATGGTTGGGGGCTCGTCCAGGCACACGATGTCGGCGGCGGCCGCGAGCACGGCGGGCGAGCGTAACGCGGCGGCGCTGCCCGCCCGACAGGGTGCCGACGAGGGCCGCAGGGTCGATGTCGGCAAGGAGGCCGGCGTGGATGTCACGAACGGCCGGGTCGGAGGCCCACTCGTACTCCTCCAAGCCGGGGTGCACGGCCTCGACGACCGTGTCCTCGCTGAGAGTGTCCGCCTGGGTCAGGACAGCGACGCGCACGCCGTCGCGGCGGGTCACCACCCCCGTCGGGCTCCTGGGTTCCGGCGACGATGCGCAGGAGCGTGGACTTTCCCGCGCCGTTAGGGCCGAGGATGCCGACGCGGCTGCCGTCGTCGAGGCCGACCGTGACCCCTTCGAGGAGCTGACGCGACCCGGCGAGGGCACCGACGTTCTGTGTTCCGAGCAGGTGCGCCATCAGATGGCCTCCGTCGATTCGATGCGGGCGCCGCGCGCGGGCCCGTGGGTGGGGATCGCGCGCGCGACCGTGGGCGCGGCGCTCAGGGTGGCGCGCGAGGGAGCGGGCATGCTCGGCGTCGCGCGCGAGGGCCGCGACGGTCGGGCTGGACCCGGACAGCGTGACCGCCAGGGCTCCCGCGTGGCGCGCGGCAGCGATGGTCTCGGCCAGCTCGGGGCGCAGGCGCAGTGCGGGAGCCTGCAAGTCGTTCACGAGGCAGTGGCACAGTTCTTCGGGTCCCGCACACAGGGCGGCGACTTCCTCGGGCGTCGGCTCAGCCAGGGCGGGGCGCGTGCTCAGCGTCGAGCCGGTCGAACTCTCGGAACACCGACGGAGTGGACAGGCCCTCGTGGGCGAGGAGCATCACCCAGTGGTGCCCAGCCCCGCCTCGTCCCCTCGCGCAAAAACGCTCATGTGGTCGCCGCGCCCGGTTCCCAGCGCGATGCCGCCGGCCATGCAGGCGGGCACGTCGGCGCCCAGCGAACGGCCGATCGCCCCATGCTGCTCGGCGCCCAGGCCCAGCTCCCACAGCTCGTTGCAGGCCACCAGGGCGGCGGCCGCGTCGGCGGACCCGCCCGCCATGCCGCCGGCGACGGGGACACGCTTATCGACGCGGATGCTCAGTCCCGCGGCGGTGGACGCCCAGGGGCCCGCAGCGGCGAGGCGCTGGAGGACGCGCGCGGCGCGCACCGCCAGGTGGGCCTGCGGGTCCAGGTCCGCCATCGCGCGGGTCGTCGCCTCGTCGACGCTACCATCGGGCAGGTACGCGACCGTCTCGACGCGCACGCCCGGCGTCTTGGAGGTGCGCACGGTCACGGTCTCGCGCGAGGTCCAAGGCCTCGAAGACCGTGACCAGCGGGTGGTAGCCGTCAGGCGTGGGCGCACCCACGCGCAGGGTGAGGTTCACTTTGCCGGGCGCACTGGCACGCACTTCACGCATGCGGTTCCTTCTTCCTAGCGGTTTCCTACCGGCCGTCAGCGGGCCGCGGTCGAGGGCGCGAGGGTGCCACGGCCTCGGGCATCGATGACGGCGCGTCCCAGCTCGACGAACCCGTCGATCGAGAGGGTCTCGCCGCGGCGCGTCGGGTCGATGCCGGCGGCGGACAGGAGGGCCTCGGAGGCCTCGGGGCCGCCCGCCCAATCCTGAGGGCCGCGCGCAGGGTCTTGCGTCTCTGCCCGAAGGCCACGTCGGTGACCTCAAAGGTGGCGCAGCGCAGCTCGTCGTCGCCGCGCGGAGTCTTCAAGCGGGTCAGGCGCACGAGGGCACTATCCACGCCGGGCACCGGCCAGAACACGGAGCGGCCGATCGTCCCCGCGCGCTCGACCGTCCCATACCAGGAGGCCTTGACGGAGGGCACGCCGTATGTGCGCGATCCGGGGCCTGCGGCCAGGCGGTCCGCGACCTCGGCTTGGACCATGACGACGACTCCCTCGATGGAGGGGAAGGCCTCGAGCATGTTGAGCAGGACCGGCACGGCCACGTTGTAGGGCAGGTTCGCGACGAGCTTCGTGGGCGCAGGCCAGTCCACGCCGAAGTCGTCGACACCGCTAATCTCGGTGGCGTCCATGGTGACGACGCTGGAAGCGGGTCGGCGGCCCGCTCATGCGGGCGCGCACAGTCTCGGGCGAGGGCGGCGGCCAGGGGCGGGTCGATCTCGACGGCCTGCACGCGCGCGCCGACTTCCAGGAGCGCCAGGGTCAGGGAGCCGAGGCCGGGGCCGACCTCGACAACCTCGTCACTTCCACGACGCCGCCGGCGGCGACGATCTTGCGCACCGTGCCCGCGTCGTGCACGAAGTTCTGGCCCAGCACCTTGGTGGGGCGAATACCGAGCGCCTCGGAGATTGCTTTCACTTCGAGGGGACCGAGCAGGCCCGTTTCGGAGGGGACAGCGCCCTCGGCAGGGTCGGATCGAGGCGGCGGCGCGTGTCGCGTTGGCGGGGATCGGCCTCACGCCAGCAAGTCTAGTCCACGGGGCCGACGAGGCCGGGGCCGGGCGGCGTGAGCCGCGAGCCGCGAGGCGCGCTGGCGCCATAAGCCGCGCTGGTGCCACAAGCCGCGCTGGTGCCATGCACCCAGTTCCCAACAATCTCGCACGCAATTTAATCTGGTCAGATTCTAGCAATGCCACTAAACCGCATGATTCCAACGATGCGATTTCAAATCTTGAAACAGTCACAAGGGAATTACGTGCGAAATTGAGAACGGGGCCGGGGCCGGGCGGCGCGAGCTGCGTGGCGCGACCACTCACTCAGCGGGGGCAGGAGCAATGACGACGCGCACCTCGTACTCTGCTGGCCTGCTCGCCAAGAACAGCGTTGACCTGCTTCTTCACAATGTCTTCCACGCCCCCTGCGCCTTGTCGAGCAGTCCCTTGGAGATAGCTCGTCTGCGGCGGCGGTCTCCCCGTTCCGCCAGGAAGGTGGTGACTCTCCAACCTCGATCTGGTTGACGATGGAGAAAGACTGATCGTAGGTCTCGACCGACGCAGGGTCGATGGATGCTGAGAGAACTTCGACAGCAGGCACGGTCACCGTCACAACGTGCCCCACCTCGTCAACCTCAACCTGAATCTGGCTCATGCATCGGCCACTCCGGCCTTCACCTCACCGAATAGGTGATGAGGTACTGGGCGCCCGTGCCCGGCACTTCCATGCCGAACACCTTGGTTCCCTCCTCAGAGTATTTTCCCCACCTGGGTGAAGTTGTAGGACCTCGGTGGCAAGCTCACCAATGTCGGCGAAAGAGGTTTTTCACAAGAGTCGTCAACGGTAACAACAGGTTCCGCGCCTTGGTCCTGCCCGGACCCTATACCGAAGACCGGGGCAGCCTTCATGCCACCGGCGAATCCCGCACCGGCGATCACCACAGATGCAACCACTTTAGCAACGGTAGAAAAACCCACAACAACCTCACTGATACATTCACGATGAATATCGAGTAACCTTCGCGAGAATTGTACGTTAAGTGTCAAGTTGACATAACCCCGGCGTCGCGGATAGCGGACACCCATATCCAGCGCCCTGCCGACAACCGGATTAAAGGACAAAATGCGTTGGTCGCGGCTCGGTCCCAGGAACGTCGAGGGCGGTGTCGTCAGGCTAGCGCGCTCGCGTCGCAGCTCCTCAGACAGGATATTCCCCATCGGAAGGACGACACCTGATCGGGAGCATTCAACCCGTGAGGGAGCATTCCACCCGATCAGTTGGGGCTGACTCTTGCCGATCAGGTGTTTCGCCCCATCAGCAACAAGCGTCGTCGCGGAGCTGTCCGCCCGCGCCCCTGCCCCGTTTCTGTCGGCGGCACCGTTCAGGCATTAGCGGCGCCCCGCCTACCCACGCCTGCGTAGCAGGGGCCTGGTCGGCGACGCCCTACCGGCGTTTGTCGGTACTCTCACCGGGCAGCCCTGCACCGGTGAGGAGCACGACGCCAGCGAGGGAGCATGACGCCAGGGGTGACGGTGGGGTTTTGCACCATTAGAAGCATTCTGTCAGCGTGTCGCCGGCGTGTCGCACCTCTATTGGTGCAATTCCCCCTGTCATGTCCGGGTATGAAGGGCGTCGCGCCCAAACCACAGGCCCCGCGCCACCCCCGGACACCCAAGCCACCTCCACCCAGGCACAATGGGGGCTTTTGCACCATTAGAAGCCTCCTGTCGGCGTGTCGCCGGCGTGTCGCGCCTCTAATGTGCAATTCCCCCGTTTGGTGGCGGTGAGGTCGCGGTTCGGGGCGGTGAGATCGCGGTCCGGGGCGGTGAGGTGCCCACATCGCCGGCTACCTCGGCGACAAACGCCGACAATGGGGCGAGCTGTCCCGGGTGTCGTGGGCGAGGTGGTCTGCGATGCAGGCACAACGGCACCTGGCCGCGCGCGTCGCTCGCACACGAACCCGCTATTGCGAGTGCTAGCCTGCTATTTCGCACGTAAACCCGCTATTCCGCGTCTGGGCGCGGCTGCCCACGCTCGCATTAGCGGGTTAGCGTGCGAATTAGAGGGCCCACGTGCGCGCGGGTACGCTTCCCATCCCTCGAACGGCTCACCACGTGGGCGCAGAGGGCCCACGTGCGCGCGGGTACGCTCGCTCGGAGCAGTTTCGCATGCAATTCGACTGAGTGAATATTCAACAATGTCCGGAAACATCGCAATTCCAACGATGCGCATGTGTGGCGCGACACAGGGTCGGGGGAATTGCATGCGACATTCTGAGATAACCCACCCAACGGGAGTCAAGCAATGCCGCCGACAAGGCCGGGGACAGGCGCGGCGCGAGCCGCGCTGGTGCCACAATCCCCCGTGTGAGCCGCGGCGCGAGCTGTCATCCCCCGTGTGAGCCGCGGCGTGAGCGGCGAGCCACAAGCCGCGCCGGTGCCACAAGCCCCAGTCCCCAACAATCTCGCACGTAATTTAATCTGGTCAGATTCTAGCAATGCCACAAAAACCGCATGATTTCAACGATGCGATGTCAAATCTTGAAACAGTCACAAGGGAATTACGTGCGAAACTGAGAACGGTAAGGAACAGGACAGGAATGCCTCCTCATCCCGCTCGACAGATGACGCTGGCCGCCCCACGCGGATAGGAACGACGCATCCGGATAGGTTGCACGCTTCCGGATAGGTTAGCCACATCCGGATAGGTTAATAAGCTATCCGGATGCTCATAACCCTATCCAGATGTTCGTTACCCATCCAGATACTCACGCCCATCCACCTACGCTCGCGCCGAGATGCGCACCCCACAGCCCACCCAGCCCACAAAGCCAGGACCGGGCACCACGCCAAGCTCAGCCCAGGCATCGAATCCGACCAGGACCGGGCACCACGCCAAGCCAGGGCGACGCATGAGGCCCCAGTACCGCGCCGAGCCAGGCCAGGCTGCGCATCCGGATAGGTTAGTACGCTTCCGGATAGGTTAGCCACATCCGGATGAGGTTAATAAGCTATCCGGATGCTCATAACCCATCCAGATGTTCGTTACCTATCCGGATGAGCACGCTCTAAGAGCCAGCGCGCCCACCAGCACAACCACCACACCAGCACAACCACCACACCAGCACGACTCCACCCGCGCCGAGAAAGAACCGGGCCCGACAACACACGTTGTCAGACCCGGCCCTCACAAGCTCTCAGGCTCAGTACCAGCCCACCGCGTTGGAGTGCGCCCACGCGGAGCAGGGCGTGCCGTGGCGGCCCTTGATGTAGCCGATACCCCAGTTGATCTGGGTGACGGGGTTGGTGCGCCAGTCGGCACCAGAGGACGCCATCTTCGAACCCGGCAACGCCTGCGGGATGCCATAGGCGCCTGAGGAGGCGTTCTCGGCGTAGGGGTTCCACTGGGACTCGCGGTTCCACAGGAGAACCAGGCACTGGTACTCGCTGTCGCTCCAGCCCTGAGCCGCGACGAGGGGCTTGGCCAGGGGAGCGCGGATCCTCACCCGAGTAGTTCGTGGGAACGGCGCCAGCGTCGGCGGCAGCCTGCGCGGCTGCGGCCTGGGTCGCCGCATCGGCGTTCTTGGTGTCGGCGGCGATCGCGGCGATCTCTTCCTTCGTGGAGAGCGTGCCGAGCTTGGCGCGGTAACGCACGGACGTCGTTCCGTCGGCCTCGGTCTTCTCTCGAGGGTGGCCTTCGATCGATGCCCGCGGCGACGAGCGCGGCTGGTGGCCTCTTCGTTCCTCGGCGCGGACCTGGGTCACGGGCTGAGAGGTGGAGTGTTCGGTGATCGGCACGGAGGTGAGGACCTCGTCGCCGTTCTTTTCCCGCCACACCGTCCAGGTCGTGACGCCGTTGACGCCGGTCGTCGTCACCTGGGATTCGCCGACGAACAGGTCGGAGCTGGTGGTCGTCGTTTCGCTGAAGGAATCTCAACGGTTTCGGTGGCCTGGCCTCGGGTCACGCGGCTGACGTTGATCGAAAGTTCTCCGGTCTCGTCGTTCGCGACGGTCACGCGGTCGAGCGGATGGACCGAGACGCCGGCGGCCTCGAGGATGGCGCGCGCGTCCTGGCCCGGCCGGACCGCGACTGCGCGCGTGGTGCCATCGACGTTGACGAGGACGTTGCGGGCGCGAGACACGAGCGGGGTCAGCTCGTCGCGCGACGAGGAGCGGTCGGCGGCCAGGGTGACCGTGGAACCGAGCGGCGCGGCGTCGGCGAGGATGGAGTCGGCGGAGGCGGCGGTGGTCCACAGGGTGCGCGCCTGGCCGTCGACGGTCACCGTGTAGGCCTTCGAGGTGCGCACGACGATGGTGTCGCCCTCGCGCACGACGTCGCCGGATGCCCGGCTGAATCAGGTCGGAGCTGCCGACGCTCACGCCCGCCACGGCGAGCGCGTCGCCGACGGTGTTGCCCCACGCGGTGACGGAGGGCGAGACACGCCGTTCACTTCGAGCATGACGGTCGTGCGAGGAGGCGACGCCGACTCCGGCGATGCCGAGGACGCCGGCTGAGGCGAGGGCCGCCACGCCCAGAACGACGCGCGGAGAGGGCGCGAGCACGCACGTGTCCGCCCAGGACGTGCAGGGGCGCTGGCCGCGGAGGCGCTCAGCGAAGTGCTCAGGTGGTGGCTCACGATACTCCCAGATACTCGATATGGGTACTGCTGGTCAGCTTAGCGTGACGGGCCCCGGCGGACGCTACGACAGCAGCGCCTCCGGGGTACGTCACGTTAGACGAGGCCGAGCTGGTAGGGCGCAGCCCCACTGGCCCCAGCCCGCGCGCTGCTGGAGCATGCGCGCACGCATGGTCTGCCCTCGGCCGAGGCGTCGGAGGGCAGGCCCGAGCCTCCACGGAGCGCCAGGTCGGCAGGGAGAAACTGGTACATGCCGTAGTAGCCGTTGCCGGTGTTGATCGACGGGTTGCCGCCGGACTCGCACTGGGCGATGGCCGCCCAAATGGCCGCGTCGTCGCCGGAGATGACTGCCGAGCCTGCGGAACCGGACGAGGACGAGGACGAGGAACCGGCAGAGGAGGAAGACGAGGACGATGAGGAGTCGGTGGAGGTCTTCGCCTCTTCGGCCTTCTTCTCCTTGGTGCCCTTGGACACGATGCGGGTCGTGGGCTCCGTGCGGGTCGTGGACAGGACGGCGGAGACGGTCACGTTGCCGTCGATGGTCTCCCTGGTAGGCCTCGGTGACCTCGGAGCCGGCCACGCCTTCCCTGCACGGTCTTCTCGGTGCCCTGCTCGGCCTCGGCGTCCTCGCGCTCTTCGGTCTCGTAGGGGATTTCGGTCGTCGTGGTGACCGTGCCGCGCACGACGCGCGCCACGCGCAGCGTCGTCTCGCCGCCGTTGCTTTCAGGGTCACGCGGTCGATGGGTCCGGCGCTGACCCCGGCCTTGTCGAGGATGGCGCTCGTACCTCCGAGGCGGATGCGACCACGTCGGTGGTGGTCCCGTCGGCGACGACGTGGATGGTTTCGCCGTGTTCGGCCAGGGGCATTTCGGCGCGGGTGTAGGAACGGTCGGCCGCCATGGTCGCGGAGGAGGCGGGCAGGGCGGACAGGACGCCGGAGATCGACGAGGCCGTGGACCACGCGGTGGTCCGGTTTCCGTCGACGGTCACGTCGTATTCGGTGGCGGTGCGCACGACGACGGTGTCGCCGTTGGCGACGGACTGGTCGGAGGCGGGGCGACGAGGTCGTGGGCGCCCACGCTCACGCCCGCGGTGCTCAGGGCGTCACCGGCGGTCGTGAAGAAGCCGGACACGTCGTGGGTCACGCCGTCAACCTCGACGGTGACGTGGCGGTAGGACGTTGCGACGCCGGCGGCGGCGGTGCCTGCCACGAGGACGGCCGTCGCGGCGGCGACAGAGATGACGGTTGTGCGGGAGGGCTTAACGCTCACGGGGCTCAAACCTTGTAGTTTCCGCCTTCGGCGCCCCTCGTTGCGCGCACTGCCTCTCGCGGCGGCGCATTGTCTCGCTCGGGCGTCCGGAGTCGGACTGACACTCCAACCGTAACCAATTTGTTACCGTTTCGCGAGCACTTTGATGCAACTCACGCGAGGCCGCGCGCGCCCCCGACGACCCGCCCCGGCCTCGTCGATGGGCATATTTCCGCTGGTCATGACACCGCGGGGTTTCACCACCGGAGCCGTAGACCGCCTGCGTGTTCGCTCGTAGCTGGTCGCACGCCACAGCCTCGCTGACGTCCCACAGCTGCGCGATGAAACGCACGGTGTGGGCCATGACGTAGGAGGCGTTGGGGCAGCCGCGCCACGGGACGGGCGTCAGGTAGGGGGCGTCCGTCTCGACGAGCACCAGCTCGCGGGGAAGCACGGCCAGGGCGGCGCGCAGCTCCTCGTTCGCCGGGTAGGTGATGGGCCCGGCGAAGGAGGCGTACCACCCGCGCTCGGCCAGGCGCTCGGCCATGGCGGCGTCCCCCGAGTAGCAGTGGAACACGATCCGCTGATCCGCGCTGGCGCACTCGTCCAGGATCGCGAGGGTGTCGTCGTGGGCCTCGCGGTCGTGGATTTGGAGGGGCAGGTCCGCGCGGTCGGCCATCTCGATGTGCGCGCGGAAGGACTCCTTCTGAGCCTGGCGCCCCGGCTCGGCGGTGCGGAAGTAGTCCAGGCCGCTCTCCCCACCGCGACGACCGTCGGGTCGCCCAGGCGCGCCTCGACCGCGGCGAGCGCCTCGTCGAGGGCGTGGTGCTCACACACGCGCGGGGTGAGGCCGTCGGGCGAGGGGCTCGGCGCAGCTCGTGCAGCGCCGCCTCGTTGGGGTGGATGGCCAGCGCGACGCGCACGCCCTGGTGGGCCCTCGCGATGTCGATCATCGGGTCGAAGTCCGGCAGTTCGCAGGCGCTCGACACGAGGGCGGTGACGCCGACCTTGCGGGCGCGGTCCAGCTGCTCGTCCAGGCTCAGCGCGACGCCTTCACGCCGGGGGATCTCTCCGGCGTGGGTGGGCAGGTGCGTGGGTTGTCCACGACGGGCGCGGCCAGGGGCGCGGGGTGTCGGGCCAGGGACGAGGCTTGCGCGGGCTCATGCGGGACGGGTGTCCTTTCGGAAAGACGACTGGGGCGGGTCAGCGGGTGAGGACGACGCCGCGAGGATCTCCTCGACGACGTCGTCGCCCAGGAGCTGGCGCACGATCTCGAGGCCGAGCTCCAGGGCGGTCCCGGCGCCGCGGCTCGTCGTGATGAATTCGTCGACGACGACGGGGTTCTCGTGTGCGATCGCGCCGCCGGCGGCGATGGCCTGGATGAAGGCGGGGTTCGCGGTCGCGTGGCGGCCGTCGAGGACGCCCAGCTCGGCCAGGATCGAGGGCGCGGCGCAGATGGCGGCGATCGGCTCGCGGGCATCCGCGCGGCGCAGGACCTCGGCCTGAATGGCGGGTGTGGCCTTCAGGTTCGTCGTGCCGGGCAGGCCGCCGGGCAGGAACAGCAGCGCGTAGGTCGACAGGTCCACGTCCTCGAGCATGAGGTCGGCGACCACGCGGATGCCGTGGGAGCTGGTGACGTGGCGCGCGTCGGTGACGGAGATCAGGTCGGAGCGCACGCCGGCGCGGTACAGGACGTCGGCGACGGCCAGGGCTTCGACCTCTTCGAAGCCGTCGGCCAGCATGATGGCGACGGCGGCGTCGGTGGCGAGCTTGTCGGGAGTGGGCATGGTTCCTCTTTCCTCGTGGCGCAGAAGTGTGGGCGTACCCCCAGGTTAGCGCAGCCGCGCGCGCCCGTGCGAGGCTACGGCCTCGTCCCCGAAGGGCCGAGGCCGTCTCCGCTCACTCCGATCGCAGCGCCTCGACGGGGTCCCTGCCTCGAGGCGCGGGCGGCCGGGATGATGCCGGCGATGACCGTGAGGCCGACGGACACGGCGACCAGGGTCAGCGCGGTGAGCGGCGAGACTGCGCGATGTTCTCCACGTTGAAGGAGGAGTAGGCGATGCCGTTTGCTATCGCGCACAGCCGTAGTGGTCACGCCCACGCCAATCGCGCCCGCGAGGAGCCCTCGATGACGGTTTCGGCGTTGAAGACGCGGGACACGTCGCCCTTTTGGAGGCGCTGATCGAGCGCAGGATGCCGATCTCTTTGCGGCGTTCGAGCACGGAGATGTAGGGTGATGATCGCGATCATGATCGAGGAGACCACGAGCGAGATCGACACGAAGGCGATGAGGAGCCAGGAGATGATGTCGACGATCTTGGTCACCGAGCTCATGAGGGTGCCCATGACGTCGGAGTAGGTGATGACCTTGTCGGTGGCTCCCGCTGCCCTCGTTGTCCTTGTTGTAGGTGTCCAGGACGTCCTTCACCTTGTCCTTGTCGGCGAAGGAACGCGGGTAGATCGAGATGTTGGAGGGCGAGGCGATGTCCGCCCATCCCAGGGTGCGCAGGTTCGTTTCGAGCGTGGGGACGTTCGTGGAGAACATGGTCGCCATGAGGGCGGCGAGGGATTTCGTCCACGTTGGATTGAAACGCCTCGGCGAAGGCGTTGGGGTCCATCGAGAAGGCGCTGGACATGTTGGTCGCGAACTGGGTCATGACCGTGTTCATCTGCTGGCCGATGGCGTCGGAGAGCTGCGTCATCATTGAGGTCATCGCGTTCGTCATGGCTTCCTGCATGACCCTGGCTGATGACGGCGCTCACCCCCTGCGTGAGGGTGGTGCCCAGCTGGGCGGCGATCTGCGCGGAGATGGCGTTCATGACCTGGGTGGACACGTCGGTGCCGATCTGGGCGAGCGCCGGGTCGTTGCCGAGGGCCTGGTGAGGTTGGCGGCGAGCTTGTCGGCGTCCACGACCTGGTCGGAGGAGACCGCCGCTCGTAGCTGTTCCATCACCTCTGGCTGGGAGAAGTAGGACGAGGCCAGGGTCGCGAAGTCGGTCGTCCCGCCTTCCTCGATCTGCTTCTGGGCGTATTCCCGGAAGCCCTGGGCGATCTGGGTGGCCTGGGCGCTCAGGTAGATCGGCGGCCCCTTCCTGACGGCCCCTGTCGGCCAGGGCCGAGCGGATGATCGTCTGGAAGTCGACGTTGGCGAGCTGGGGCAGGTCCTACTGAGTTCCCCTGAGGTCGAGGGAGGACAGGTCGAAGGACATGCCCGACTGCATGCCCGATTGCGCGCTCAGGGCAGACAGGTCGATGCTGGACAGGTCCAGTCCCGACATGTCGAGGCCGCTAAAGTCCATGCCGGACAGGTCGAGGCTGCTAAAGTCCATGCCGGACAGGTCCATTTGGAGCTTGCTCGGGTCGATTTGGAAGGCGGCTGAGAGCTTGGATTCGTCGACGGTGAACAGGGAGGACATGTCGAAGCCACCGGACTGGCTCTGTTGGTTGTCGGCCAGTTCCTCGAAGGTCTTTCCGGTGAAGACGTCGACGTCGGCTTGGCGCGCTGGGCCTTGACGATGGGGCTGGCCGTGGCTTCCTCGATCATCTGGTAGGTCAGGGCGGGCGTGTAGGCGATGCCCTGACGCAGGGCTCCTCCCTTGTCGGAGTTTGGCTTGACGATGCCGGCGATGGTCAGTTCCTGGCCGCCGTCGACGAGCTTCTTCATGTAGTCCGCGTCTGAGGATCGGTCGGTCCACACCTTGTAGGTGTCGTCCCACGTGATTTGTCGAAGGCGTTGATGCGGCGGAAGGTGGTGCCCAGGATCGTCGAGTAGTCGTAGGTGGCGTCGTTGGTTGTCCCGGACTGCGCGCCGGACTGGGGCTTGCCGCCGAGCACGCCCTGGTAGTACTGGCGCATGAGGTCGTCGAATTCCTTGTGGTCTTTGAGCCCCAGGGTGTATTCGAAGAGGTTGGGGATGTTGCCGTCCTCGTCGAGCACCAGGACCACCTGGTTCGCGCCCGTGGGCCAGTTTCCGGCGACCACGGTGTACGCGGAGGTGTACAGCGAGGTCGTGGCGGGCATCTGATAGAAGGGGTTGGTGACCATCATCGAGGAGAATGCCCCCGATCCGAAGCCCGCCTCCATCTGCTTCATGGACTGGTCGGGGCTGACCTGGACGGTCGTCTTGGAGGTGTCGGACTGGTAGATCTTGGGGATCACGTCGTAGTCGTATTCGATGGCGTTGGTCATCGTCTCGATGCCGCCGCCGTTGTTGTCCAGGAAGACCTTGAGGGAGGCCAGGTCGTTGGTCTCGCGTCGCGGATGGTGTCCGCGAAGGTGCGCATGTCGGACACGCCCACCTTCCCGTCGGGCGCGGTTTTCGCCTTTGCGGAGTCCGACGCGGAGACGGATAGGGCTGCGGTCATGTCGACGCCTGTTTTTGAATGGTCAGCGGGTAGGAGCCGAGTGTCTCTTCCTCGGTGCGTGCGATGTAGGCGTTCGTGCCGTTGGCGAGGGCCAGGATGGCGGCGATGCCGATGATGCCGATGGACCCCGCGAAGGAGGTCATGAGGGTGCGGCCCTTCTTGGTCATCAGGTTGTTGGCGGACAGGGACAGGGCGGTGAGGAAGCCCATGGAGGTGCGGCGCGCCGGCTTGGCTTCGCGGCGGTCTTCGGCAGCGGGCATGTAGGGGTCGGAGTCGGCGACGATGGAGCCGTCGGCGAGCTCGACGATGCGTGTGGCGTACTGGTGGGCCAGCTCGGGGGTTGTGCGTGACCATGATGACGAGGCGGTCGCGGGCGACGTCGCGCAGCAGGTCCATGACCCTGCACGCTCGTCTTGGAGTCGAGGGCGCCGGTGGGCTCGTCGGCAAGCAGGATTTCGGGGTCGTTGATGAGGGCGCGCGCGATGGCGACGCGCTGCATCTGGCCGCCCGACATCTGGGAGGGCTTCTTGTGGACGTGTTCGGCGAGGCCGACGCGCGTGAGGGCGTCGAGGGCGCGCTTGCGGCGCTCGGAACGGGAGACGCCCGACAGGGTCAGGGCCAGCTCGACGTTGGCCAGGACGCTCTGGTGCGGGATCAGGTTGTAGGCCTGGAAGACGAAGCCGATGCGGTTGTTGCGGTAGGCGTCCCAGTCGCGCGCCTTGTAGTCCTTCGTGGAGATGCCGTCGATGACGAGGTCGCCGCTCTGGAAGCGGTCGAGGCCTCCGATGACGTTGAGCATCGTCGTCTTGCCGGAGCCAGACTGGCCCAAAACGGCGACGAACTCGTTGTCACGGAACGCCACCGAGACCTTGTTGAGCGCCACCCTGCACCAGGTTGGCGGTCTGGTAGGCCTTGATGATCTCCTTGAGCTCCAGCACGCGTCGTCCTCACATCCGCTATTGATTCCACCAACAAGTCTAAGTGAGCGGGCATCACCCACGACCGTCGTTGTTCACTGACTGATCCCTGATCGTCCCCTGAGGGGTCCCTGACGGCGGCATCTGATGAGCGCACCGCCTCCCCGGATTCCCCGGCCCCGGCCTCGTTCATCGGGCGCACCCGCCGGGAGCACCGGGCCGAGCGAGTAGATCTGTGTCCATGACAGAGCTCACCCAGATTCCCGTGCCCAACGACGGCCCGATCGCCGATAAAGTCCAGGAGATCTACGAACGCTCCTTCCCGCCCGAGGAGCAGGTCCCGATGTCCGAGCTGCGTCGCTGCGCCGAGCGCGACGAGGTGTCCTTCTCGCGTGGATCGACCCTCCCTCCCCGCGGGCGAGGACGGGGCTGGCAATGTGGTCGCTCTGACCGTCTCTTTTCGCTTTCCCCGATCTGTTCTACCTGGGTTTCCTCGCCGTCGATGGGCGCACGCGCAGCGCCGGCTACGGTTCGCGCATCCTCACCCACTTCCGTGAGCGCTACGGGGATGTGCCGCAGCTGCTCGAGATCGAGCCGGTCGTGCGCGAGGCCGGCAACTACCAGCAGCGCGTGCGCCGCTTGGCGTTCTACGAGCGCAACGGTTTCACGGTGACGAACATGCTCACGCACGAGGCCGACCAGACCTACCGGGTCCTGGCGCGAGGCGGCATCGTGAGCCCGCAGCGCCTGGAGGAGGCGCTTAATTCGGTGACGGATGACCCGGCCTACGCGTCGCGGGTGACGACGGACTGAGGCCTCGCCGCTCATGCACTGATCGGGCCATCCCCTCACGGGGTGCGGCCCGATTCTGTGCGATCAGCGAGGACGGGGGGTGACCGTCCGACTCCTGCTGCCCGCCGTCAGTGGTCGACGATCAGTGGTCGGTGCCGCGACTGGAGACCAGGAGGATCTCCTCGTTGTCGAGGCGGGCGAGCGCTCCTTCCAGGGCGGCCGAGGAGAAGATGCCCCTCGTCGCGGGCCTGCAGGAGCGCGTCGCGCTGGGCGTGAATGGCTTCGAGCGCCAGTTCACGGATCTGGTCGCGCGTGAAGGAACGCTCGACGTCTTCCTCGCTCATGGCGACCATGCCGTGTCCCTCGTCATCGCCGGGTGACGCGAGCGCTGAGGACGCATCCTCCGCGGGCAGGGAAGCCGATTCCGAGGTCGCGGCAACGCTGGCGGTCGCCTCAAGCGAGTCATCCACGCACTCGGGACGCAGTCCGTCGCTGGTTGCTCCCGACTGCGGGAGGCGTCCTGGAGGATGTCGGTGAGGACGCGGTCGGCGGCGTGCGCCGTCCGCGCTTGCTCGCCCGTCGCCTCGTCCGTCAGTGCGTCCCCAGCCGGGACAGCGTGCGCGAGACGCCGGCGGAGAGCAGGGTCTGGCCGTCAACTTCGTGGATCGCTTGGGCCAGGGCGGTGTCCACGAGCGCGGAACCCATCACTGTCAGGAGCTTTGCGCGTTCTTCTTCGGAGATATCACCCGAGGCCATCTGGGGCTTGACGACGTGCGGATGAGGCCGGGCAGGGTCAGTCCTGATGATGAGGGGCCCCCGCCGCGATGAACAGGGCGATCGAGAGCAGCAGCGCGCGCATCGGGGCATGCGTCGAGATGGCTTTGTGCGGCGGCCAGCGTGATGGCACCACGCATGCCCGCCCACACGATGACGCTGCCCTCGCGCGGCCCCAGCGGCTCGTTCGCGAAGTAGTCCAGGTCCGATCCGCGCATCGCGTTGCGGCGTTCGCGGCGCTTGAGGCGTCGGCGATAGTGGTTGAGCGCGTTCTCCCAGTGCTCGGGGGCTTAGGTCGCGGGCCTCGAGCATGTCGGCGTCGACTTCGCAGGCCTCGTTCATGCGTTTCTCGAAGCGCGCGATTCGCGAATTCTCAACTCGCAGCGGCGTTGACGGTGGGTACGGCGGTGGTCCAGCCAGGCGAGCATGACGGCGATGAAGACGGCTCGGATGACCGCGATGAGGGCGCCGAGGGTGACCGCGAGGAAGGCCGCGAAGGCCAGGCCACCCGTGAACGTGCTGGTCTCCTCGACGATCCTCGAAGGCCTGCAGGCCCATCGTCAGGAAGATCGCGCTCCAGGACGAGGGTCATGGTCTGCCAGTTTTGCTGGGAGAATCGCCTGTTGGTCGCGGAGATGACGTGCGCGCGGCGGCGCGAGACGACCAGGCCGGCGACGACGGCGGCGACCAGGCCGGAGCCTCCCAGGTGTTCGGCGGGGATCGAGGCGATGAAGGGCATGACGAAGGAGAAGACGGTGTCGGCGGAAGGGTCCTTGATGAGGGCGCGCAGGCGCACGCCGACTTCGCCGACGACCCACCCGATGGCGGACGCGATACCGAGGGCGAGGGCGACCTCTGCCGATGAGCAGGCCCGCTGAGGGCGTGTTCGTCGGCGGCCAGGCCCGCACTCATCGCGGCGGACAGCAGGACGAGCGAGGTCGCGTCGTTGAAGAGCCCCTCGCCCTCGAGCACGGTGATAATTCGGTGGGAGACGCCGGAGCGTTTCGCGATCGAGACGGCGACAGCGTCCGTCGGGGACAGGACAGCGCCGAGCGCGACGCCCCAGGGCAGGGAGATCGCGGGGACCAGCCAGTTGATGACGAAGCCGACCGCGAAGGCGGAGACGAAGACGAGGGGTATCGCGAGCATCGCGACGGCTTTGCATCTCGCGGCGGAAATCCATGGTCGGCATACGCACGGCCGCCGAGAACAGCAGGGGCGGCAGGACTATTTCGAGGACGATGTGCGGTCCGATCTCGATGGCTCCCACCTGTGGAAGGAAGCCGATCGCCAGGCCGACGACCAGCAGGATCAGGGGGGATGCCACGCGCACCTTGGGTGCGACGAATTGGCATGCCACGATGATGAGCATTCCGGCCAGGGCGATAAGAAGGGGATCCACAGGTTAATTGTGCTGCGCAACCCTCCAGCACCGTTGTCACCTCACCACAGCGGCTAGCGCGCACGGCGAACTCGCACGAACCACGCCCACCCAACTGCGCTCCATACCAGTCCCAGATGTCAAACAGACCCATACGAGCAGAGCGCGTTCTATCATTAACGCATAGGATAGAGGGGTTCGCGACCGCTTACGACCACTCGTCGGGGTACACCTACGGTACCGATGCCGTCCCCACGTCCCCGCTCACACTCGAGGATCTGCACCAGATTGAGGCCGCAGCGCACGTTCAGCCCGGTGACGCAGAGCTGCTCGCACGAGCAGAACCCATCCTGGCGCCGCATGCCATGGACATGGTCGACACGTGGCGCGGGATTCTGGCTCAAAAGACGTACCTGGCAGCCCATTCCGCGCACCCGAACGGGCAGCCGAACCCCGAGTACGCGCAGGCGTCAAAGCCGCGATTCGCTCAGTGGATCATCGACATGTGCACGCGCGAGCGGGACCAGGCGTGGTTGGACTACCAGTACCTGATCGGCGCCCGGCACATGTCCGCAGCGAAGAACGCGGCGGATGGGGCGGACTCGACGCCGTTCGTGCCCCTGCGCTACGTGCTCGCTTTTATCGCTCCGACTGTGGAGGTGGGGCATCGTCTGCTGGCGGAGGGGTTCGAGGGCGAAGAGCTGAGCGCCGTGCGTGACGCGTGGACTCGCGCGGTCACCGTCGCCGTGACAGTGTGGGCGTATGCCTACCGCGATCACCCCTGAGCAGTTCTGACCCGACGCTCGCCACCCTATCGCTGCCCCATCGGTCGCCCTGACGCTGGCCGCGCGGGTGGTGCGCTCGTCGGCTTGTGGGTGGCCGGGCAGCGCTTCTTCGGGCATCCCTTCGTCGTCGACGAGGCCGTGGCCGCTTCCGCGCAGTCGGTGTCCTCCCTCGATGGTTCCGGGCGCGACGCAGGCCTCTGGAAGAGACGAGGACGCGGCCGCATTGGCTGCGGCCGCGTCCCTGGTTGGACGACTATTTCGCCTGGCGGGTCCCTTCCCCGCCCGCGTGCCGCTCTCGCCTATGGGCAGCGAGTTTCAGCTCCGCGTCTGGGAGGCCATGAGCGCCATTCCCTACGGGCACACAATGACCTACGGCCAGCTGGCGTATCGCCTGCGCGAGGCCGGGTCGCCGCGTCGGCGCGCGCAGTCGGCGGGGCGGTGGGGCGTAATCCCTTTGCTCCTCGTTCGTCCCTGCCACCGCGTGGTCGCGTCTACCGGCCCGGGCGGCTATGCGGGAGGTGCCACCCTGAAACGTTGGTCCTCGAGCGCGAGGCAGCCACGGCCTCGTCCCTTTCGTGAGTCAGACCCGCACCTGACCCTGCCCCTGATTGCCCTCGGTCGCCGAGGCCCTCGTCGACAGGCTGCCCGGCGCGCGATCCGCGCGTTAGCCCTCACCCGCGCCCTGCGCAAACCAGGTCCGAGGGCGAGGCGTTGGGCTTACGATCGGCGATATCCTTGGCGAGCATGCTGGCGTCGCGGCGCAGCTGCTTGAGTCCGCAACCGACGCGCGGGAGGCTCCCGGGCCTTTTCGCGATGCTCGTCCGTGTACTCCAGGTGATCGGCGTGCTTGTGGACCAGGAGGCGAATGAGCTTGCGGCGTAGCTTCTCCTCGTGCGAGACGCCCGCGCGCTCACGCAACCAGCCCGCAGCCAGGACCACCAGGGAGCGCGACGCCCAGCCAGCCGATGATCGGATACATGCCGCCGATCAGCTTCTTTGAAGCCCATCAGGAGGCCGCGTAGCCCAGCGCGACAACGCCCATGAGGACGATGCGCATGCGCTTTGTCGACCCACCCGAGAAACGACGCGCCGTCGCGAAGAAGAGCGAGAAGACCGTGTTGTAGATGAGCGCGAAAATGATGAGGGTGTAGACGAAAGCGAAGGCCGGGTGAATCATGCGCGCAATCTCGAGGCCGGCACGTTGACGTCCCAGATGCGGTCCATGTTCAGGTAGAGGGCGAGGGCATCGCCGCCAATCACCAGGGCGATGATCGCGCCGCCGATACGGCCCGCGAGGCGAGCCTCGCGGATGCGCAGCACCGAGCCGCCGAGCACGAAGGCCATGCCGATGCCGTTGACGACGCACAGCGCGAAGTAGTTGATCGCCGAGAACCACAGGTTCGGCAGAGCTGGGGTGACCTTCGTGGCGGTCGCATTGAGTTCGGCCACGCTCGGGTGGGGTGTGACCAGCGAGTAGACGACGAGGACGACGATCGCGATGACGATCATGGGTGCAAAGACGCCGATCACCTTCATGATTCGATCGAAATCCAGGAAGGCCGTGAGAATCACGAGGCCGGCGCACACGGCACTGCCAGCCCACGCGGGCAAACCGAATTGCTGCTCGAGGTTCGCGCCCTGCACCCGCGAGCATCACGAAGCCCATCGCGAAGCCCTGAGAAGACGAGCACGACGTCAATGACGCGACGCACGGCAGGGTGAGTGATGCGTTCAAAAACTCCCGTCGTGGTGGCCGGAGCGGTAGTAGGAGCCCAGCTGGAGTGCGACGACACCGAAGATGACGTTGAGGACTCCCAGTGCGGCGATTCCAATCAATCCGACGGCACCGAAGGAGAGGAAAGTACTGAGCAGGTCCTGGCCGCTGGCCAGGCCCGCGCCGACGATCACTCCCACATAAGCGAAGGCAACAGAGAGGTACTTTTTTTGACATGGCGGTCCTTCCGATCGCAAACATGCACCGAGGGACGACCTAGTTCTCGGCAGCGCTGGTTTGACAGCGCCTGCCGCCATTCTATGCAGAATTACTTATAATCGATTAAGGATAGCCTTACTTGAGCTTGTACAAACGGGACCAAATACCTAACACTCAACCTAATCCCACGAAAACGTCGCTTTGAGATCTTGGTCTCAGTGGAGGTTACAGGAACCCTACCTGCCCTCGATCCACGGGCGTCAAAGCCCCCTCACAGACAGAGAGGCCCACCCATGACGCATCACGGATGAGCCTCGAGACTGGCGATACCTAGGTGGTCGCCTGCCCGCCCCCGAGAAGCGGCGTGCCGTCGAATAGAACAAGGAGAAAGCAGTGTTGTCGATGAGCGCAAAAATAACGAGCGTGTAGACGAAGGCAAAGGCCGAGGCCTTATTCCACGGTAGACGTTCGACTGGGAGCACGACACGTTCATCTGACCCCTTCACACTCGGGAATGTTCATCCAGACATAGACGTGTACACAAGGTACTAAACTGACACTATGAACACACTTGCCACGACCCTATCGACTCGGGAGCTGCGCGCGAACCTCTCCGACGTCCTCGGACGAGCCTCCTACGGCGGCGAACGAATTGGTGTGACGAAAAACGGCCGCCTCACTGCGATCGTGATTGGCGTCGAGGACCTGTTGGCCCTGGAAGAACTCGAGGATGCGCGCGATCTCGCGGCCTTCCGGGAGGCGGTGCGCAACGACGACGGGCAGCGCGTGAGCCTGTCCGACCTGCGCGCTGAACTCAACGATCAGCGATGTACCGCATCGAATTCACCCTCAGCGGCAGCGCGCCAGGTACGCAAGCTGGACCGCCCGGCGCGAACCCGCCTACTGGACGCCATTGAATCGCTCGCCCACTCCCCTCGCTGCGCACGTGGTCCCACTAATGTGAGCGTGGGCAGCCCCGCCCAGACACGGAATAGCGGGCTACGCGCGATATAGCCGGTTAGCGCACGGCAATGCGGGTTCTGCGCTCACATCCTCAGGGGTGAACGTGCGACCAACACGCCACGCCAGGCGTCGTTGTGCCCACAACGCAGACCACCCTCGCCCACGACTGCCCATTGTCGAGCGTTTTTCGCCGAGGTGGTCTGACGTTGGGCACCACACCACCTCGAGCCGCGACCTCACGCCACCAAACGGAGGGAATTGCACCAATAGAGGCGCGACACGCCGGCGACACGCCGAAGGGAGGGCTCTTAATGGTGCAAAACCCCGCCAAAGATGCGGCGCCCCGCCGGAGGGCGTCGGTGAGCACGCCAGGCCCTAGACCAGGCCTGGCCACGTTGCGCTGCGCGGGCAATGGCAGGCCCAGCCCAGGTCAAATTTCGCACATAATTTAGTCCGGTAATTTTTCGAGACCATGCGAAAACGTTGCAATTCCAACGATGCAAAATTCAATGTTTGGAAGGAGCCTGCAGGAATTACGTTGCGAGATTGCTGAGTAAATATTCCGGACAAAGCGTAGATACAAATGAGCAGCCTTCTGGAGGTTGTGGGTATACTACAGGTATTGCAACATAGCTAAGCAAGCTCAGACCGACACTTGTGCAAGTAGACGCCAATACATAACCC
>BNJV01000537.1_pt1 | contig 37391 bp, 36 predicted proteins | sample 8540591 | NCBI WGS metagenome assembly BNJV01 (sample SAMD00202457, study PRJDB9452) | human saliva metagenome | host: Homo sapiens
CTTCGATCGCTTTCTTTCTCAGCATCTGTTGTTGAAGGATCTTTACTACCGTCTTAGCTGCTGGTGTGTTTACTGCATTTCGCATTTGTTTTATCTGCTGCACTGCTGCTGACTGGTTACGTCTGCTGCTGCTGGAATTGTACATTGTATTTCCTTTCAAGGTTGTTACTGTTATGTTTCCTTTTTCGGGTTCAGCCACAACTTCTAGGATCCCGTTGACTGCCCAATTGCTTTCTTAACTTTTGCTTTTTCTTCATCTGTTAAGTTGGCTGGATCTTTTAACTTCTACCTTAGATGCTGGTGTGTTTACTGCATTTCCTGCATTATTTTAGTTGCAGCTGCTGGATCTTTCGTCAAGTCTGCTGCTGAAATTCGCTACTGGTTCTCCATCTTTGGTGTAACTGTCGCATTTTGTCATCTACAACTACTGTTGCATCTGGGTTTACAGTTTTAACTTTATCTTCGATCGCTTTCTTCTCAGCATCTGTAAGTTTTTCTGGATTTACTACAGTCTTGTTCGCTGGTTTAACGATGTCATTACCTGTATTTGGTTTTAGTTGCAGCTGCTGGATTCTTTTCTGTCAAGTCTGTTGCTGGAATTACAGCTGTCTTATTCTTCTGGGTTGTGACTGTCGCATTTCTTTGTCATCCACAACTACTGTTGCATCTGGATTACAGCTTTAACTTTATCTTCGATCGCTTTTCCTCAGCATCTGTAAGTTTTTCTCGATTTGTTACCATTGTCTTATCTGCTGGTTTAACGATGTCGTTACCCGTATTTGGTTTAATTGCAGCTTCTGGATCTTTCGTCAAGTTCGCTGCTGGAATTACAGCCAATCTTTACCTTCTGAGCGCGCACTGTCGCATTTTATCATCTACAACTACTGTTGCATCTGATTTACAGTTTTAACTTTATCTTCGATCGCTTTCTTCCTCAGCGTCTGTAAGTTTTCTGGATTTGTTACTGCTGTCTTATCTGCTGGTTTAACGATGTCACACTCGCATTTGGTTTAGTTGTAGCTTCTGGATCTTTCGTCAAGTTCAAGGCTGGAATTACAGTCGTTCACTCTGAGTTGTGACCGTCGCATTTTATCATCTACAACCACTGTTGCATCTGATTTACAGCTTAACTTTATCTTCGATCGCTTTCTTCTCAGCGCGTCTGTAAGTTTTTCTGGATTTGTTACTACTGTCTTATCTCGCGTTTAACGGATGTCGTTACCTCGCATTTGGCTCCATTCGTAGCCTGGATCTTTCGTCAAGTCTGCTGCTGGAATTACAGCTTGCTACCTTCGGAGTTGTGCTGATCAGTATTTCGGTCATCTGGCCCACAACTACTGTTGCATCTGGATTTGCTGTTTTAACTCTTTATCTGCGATCGCTTTCTCTCAGCTGTCTGCAAGTTTTTCGACGTATACTGCTGTCTTATCTGCATGGTTTAACGATGTCGTTACCTCGCATTTTGGTCGAAGGTGCAGCTTCTGGATCTTTTCGTCAAGTCTCGCTGCTGGAATTACAGCTGTCTTACCTTCTCGGTTGTGACTGTTGTATTTCCTTTGTCATCTACAACTACCGTTGCGACCTGATTTACAGCTTTAACTTTATCTTCGATTGCTTTCTTTCTCAGCATCTGTGTAAGTTTTTCTGATTTGCTACCACAGGTCTTAGTATCTGCTGGTTTAACGATGTCGTTTCGTGCGTTTGGTTTAGCTGCAGCTTCTGGATCTTTCGTCAAGTCTGCTGCTGCTGGAATTACGGCTGTCTTACCTTGCTGGGGTTGTAACTGTCGCATTTCCTATCATCTCACAACTTACTGTTGCATCTGGATTTGCTAGCTTTAACTTTATCTTCGATTGCTTTTCTTCCTCAGCGTCTGTAAGTTTCTTCTGGATTTGCTACTGCTGTTCCATATCTGCTGGTTTGAACGACGTCGTTACCCAGCACGGTCGAAGCTGCAGCTTCTGGATCTTTCCGTCAAGTCTGCTGCTGGAATTACCGCTGTCTTACCTTCTGGGGTTGTAACTGTCGCATTTCCTTTGTCATCTACAACTACTGTTGCATCTGGGTTTGCAGCCTTTTAACTTTATCTTCGATCGCTTTCTTCTCTTCTGGAGTTAGTTAGCTGGATCTTTAACTGCTGTCTTATCTGCTGGTTTAACGATGTCGTTACTCGTATTTGGTCTAGTTGCAGCTTCTGGATCTTTCGTCAGTCGCTGCTGGAATTACAGCCGTCTTACCTTCTGAGCTGTGACTGTCGCATTTCCTTTATCATCTCACAACTACTGTTGCATCTGGATTTACAGCTTTTAACTTTATCTTCGATCGCTTTCTTCTCAGCGTCTGTAAGTTTTTCTGGATTTGCTACTGCTGTCTTATCTGCTGGTTTAACGATGTCGTTACCTCGTATTTGGTTTTAGTTGCAGCTCTCGGATCTTTCGTCAAGTCTGCTGCTGGAATTACAGCTGTCTTACCTTCTGGGGTTGTGACTGTTGCATTTCCTTTTGTCATCTACAACTACTGTTGCATCTGGATTCACAGCTTTAACTTTATCTTCGATTGCTTTCTTCCTAGCATCTGTAAGTTTTTCTGATTTGCTACTACAGTCTTATCTGCTGGTTTAACGATGTCGTTTCGCGTTTGGTTTAGTTGCAGCTTCTGGATCTTTCGTCAAGTCTGCTGCGGAATTACGGCTGTCTTACTCCTGCTGGGGTTGTAACTGTCGCATTTCCTTTATCATCTAGCAACTCACTGTTGCATCTGGATTTACAGCTTTAACCTTTTATCTTCGATTGCTTTCTTCCCAGCGTCCTGTAAGTTTTTCTGGACTTTGCTACCACAGTCTTATCTCGCTGGTTTAACGATGTCGTTACCTCGTGCTTTGGTTCTCTTAGTATCTTCAACAGTACGCACCAATTCTTCCTACAGGAATAACTTGTGTTTGACCATCTTGAGTTGAAACTTTAGCATTTCCTTTGTCATCAACTCACTCACAATTGAGTTTTGACTTACAGCTCAACTGTTGCTTTAATCTTCTCCTTCTCAGCATCTGTCAACTTAGCAGGATCATTTACAATCACTTTATCCGCTGGTTTAACGATATCGTTACCCTGCTTTTTGGATCATTTGCTGTATCTGCAGTTTTCACTACTTGCTCAGGAGCGATGATTTCTTTGTGTCCATCTGAGTTGTAACAGCAACATTTCCATCTGCGTCTTGAGTGATTTCTTTTAGCATCTGGATTTACTTTCTTAAACAGCTTCTAAGACCTTAGCTTTTTCATCATCTGTTAAAGCACTTGGATCATTTACAAGAACTTTTGTCAGCCGGAATATTCACTTCACCTACAGCATTAATAGCCGCTTTATCTGACTCTTCAATTCCATCAACAGCTTCTGATGTTTTAGCTGCATCTACAGATTTCTTAGCTTGATCTGCGATTGCATCTACTTGAGCTTTAAGATCTTCTTTAGCTTTAGGAGTTAAGTCTGTACGTGCATCAATTGCTGCTTTTTAGTTGTTGCTTCTTCCATCAATTGCTTTACGAGCATTTGGCTTATCTTCTCACAACAGGTACAGATTTTTCAATTTCACCTTTCAGCTTCTTTTTAGTTGCTTAACTTCTGCATCTGTTCCAGCTTTTATCGATTTCTTCCTTAGCTTCTTCATAGAGCTTTAGCTGCATCTGCTGTAACTTTCTCTCTCATCATCTGTAGCATCTGGAGTGTTAGCAATGTCTTCCAATTGTTTTGCTAATTTATCTTCGATGGCTTTCTTAGCTGCTGGTTTAGCTTTGGCTTCTGGATCTACAGCTTTAACATCTGCTACACCTTTATCTTTAGCACCATCTACTGCTGCTTGAGCTTCTGCTGCTTTTTTTCTGGTGTCTCTGCATTAGCTGGTTGATCGTTGATTGCATCTGTTGCTTCCTTAGCTTTTATCTTGAGCTTCTTTCTTAGCTGCGTCTTTTTCTTCTTTTCGTCAAATCTGGACGAGCGTCGATTGCTGCTTCTTTTCTCAGCTAATTCATCTGCTACCGCCTTCTTAGCTGCTTCTTTGGCTACTGGGTTTACTTTCGCAATGTCACCTGTGCCAGTTTCTTTAGCTGCGTCTACTGCTGCATCTGTTGGTGCTGCATCTACTGCTGCTTTAGCTTTATCAGCGGCATCTTTAGCGGCATCTTTAGCGGCTTTCTTCTCGGCATCAGTTAAATCTGGACGAGCGTCAATTGCTGCTTCTTTAGCTTTAAGTGCATCGTCAATGGCTTTCTTAGCTGCTGGCTTTCTTAGCTGCTTCTGGATTTACAGCTGCAACTTCCATCTACACCTGTTTTCTTAGCTGCATCTACTGCTTTTTGAGCTCTGCTGCTTTTTTCTGGTGTTTCATGATAGATGGTTGATCATTGATTGCATCTGTTGCTGCTTTTAGCTTTCTATCTTTTGCTTCTTTCTTAGCTGCTGCTTTTTCTTCGTCAGTTAAGTCTGGACGAGCATCGATGGCTGCTTCTTTCTTAGCTAATTCATCTGCTACTGCCTTCTTAGCTACTTCTTTAGCTACTGGGTTAACTTTCGCAATGTCACCTGTACCAGTTTCTTTAGCTGCGTCTACTGCTACATCCGTTGGTGCTGCATCAATTGCTTCTTTAGCTTTTATCAGCGGCATCCTTAGCGGCGTCCTTAGCAGCTTTCTTTCCTCGTCATCAGTTAAGTCTGACGAGCGTCACTGGCTGCTTTAGCTTTTAGTGCATCGTCACCGGGCTTTCTTAGCTGCTGGTTTCTTAACTGCTTCTGGATTTACAGCCGCAACTTCATCTACACCTGTTTTCTCTTAGCTTCGTCTACTGCTGCATTGCTTGGTGCTGCATCAATTGCTTCTTTAGCTTTTATCAGCGGCTGCTTTAGCTTTCATCCTCAGCGGCTTTTCTTCTCTTCATCAGTTAAATCTGGACGAGCGTCACTGCTGCTTCTTTAGCTTTAAGTGCATCGTCAATGGCTTTCTTTAGTTGCTGGTTTCTTAACTGCTTCTGGATTCACTGCAGTAACTTCATCTACACCTGTTTTCTTAGCCGCATCTACTGCATCTTGAGCTGTTTTAGCTGCTGTTGGTGTAGTTGCTGTATCAGGTTGTTCATTGATTTTCGCTAATTGTGCATCAGCTTTATCTTTTGCTTCATTCTTAGCTGCTGTTTTTTCTTCATCAGTTAAGTCTGGACGAGCATCGATTTCTTTATTTTTAGCTGTTAACGCATCATTAATTGCTTTCTTAGCTTCTTCTTTTGCTACTGGAGTTACATTTGCAACTGCTGTAGTTCCATCTGCTTTAGCTTTTATCAATCGGCTGCATTTGTAGTTGCATTATCAACTGCTGCTTTTTGCTACATCTGCTTGCGCTTTTGCTACTTCTTTAGCTTTAGTTTTCTTCTGAGTTAAATCTAAAGTGCGAGCATCGATTTCTTGGTTTTTAGCTGTTAGCGCATCGTCGATTGCTTGTTTTAGCTTCCGCTTTCTTTAGCTGTTACTGATTTACAGCTTTAACATCTGCTGTACCTTTATCTTTTGCACCATCTACTGCTGTTTGAGCTTCTGCTGCTTTTTCGGTGTTTCTGCGATGTCTGGCTGTTTGTTAATAGCGTCTGTTGCTTCGTTTGGTTTTTATCTTGAGCTTCTTTCTCTTAGCTGCGTCTTTTTCTTCTTTCGTCAAATCAGTACGAGCGTCGATTGCTTTTTCTTTTCTTAGCTAACTCATCAGCGATTGCTTTCTTAGCTTCTTTAGCTACTGGATTTCACTTTCTTCAAGTTCATCTCCAATTTTTCCTTGCTGCAGTATCAACATCCGCATTAGTTTTTGCTGCATCGACAGCTTCCTTTAGCTTTTATCAGCTGCTGCTTTTTGCTGCTTCTTTAGCTTTTAGTTTTCTTCTGAGTTAGATCTGGACGAGCATCGATTGCTTTGTTTTTTAGCTGCTAACGCATCGTCAATCGCTTTCTTAGCTTCATCTTTTCTTAGCAAATTACATGGGATTATCTGTTTTAATCTTGTCAGTTCCCTGCTTTTTCTACTTTATCTAACCCAGGTTTAGTTGTAGCAGCAGAGTTAGCAATATCTTCAAGAGCTTTTAGCTTTTATCTGCATTTACTTGCTCGATTGCTTTATCTTTTTCTTCTTTAGTTGCTTCTGGGTTATTGTTAATAGCCTCAATTTGTTTCTCAGCTGCTTTATTAACCTCATTGATAGCAGGTTGTTTATCTAGAGTTACAAATTCTGACAATGGTTTTTTATCTGTAGAACCGTCTGTGTATGTTACTACAAGATTTCCTTGGTCATCTTTTTGTTACTGAGGCACTCAGCCTTAGCATCTGCAGCATCTACAGTTTTACCTGTCAGCTGTTAGCATCATCATTGTTATTAGAGTACTCAATTTGTAGTTTTTCTTGATTTTTCTAATTCTGCTTCTGTTACGTTAGCTGGATCTGTTACAGCAACTTTTTCAGTTGGAGCTGCAATGTCATATTTAGATGTTTGGTTTTTAACGATGAACTGAACATATCCTGGTTTTTGTTGACGTACTGCATCATCAGTTGTAGCGTCATAGTTTTGACCTGCTGGGAATGAGCTTGCATTATCATTGTCATTAGCAACAACAAAACTTGTCCATTGGTTTGGAGCTGTAAGTGTTGTAACACCAGTCATCTTGATAGTTGCTGTTCTCTTATCGTCAGATACTGTTCCTTCGCCATTTGTAACTACATCGTTATCAATCTTACCTGTTGTAAATCCATAACCTGCAGTGTTATCATTTCCAACACCACCTGGTCCACGTAGGTACAAATCTTTAACTTCTGCATCATCTGAAGCTTTGAATGTTAAGTCAGTATTTTCACCAGTATAAACATAGATTTGTTTCTATCTGTTTGAGTATGGAAGTTCAACTGTTGGAGCTGGGTTGGTACGGGCAAAAGTCAGTTAGTGGTTTAGTATCTTTAGAACCGTCTTTATAGGTTACTACAACATTGTTTCCATCTTTTGTAATAGATTCAATACGATCATCTTGATTTTCTACTTCTTTACCTTTTTTATCAGCTAGATTTTTATCTGGGTTTTCAGTAGAGTATTGAATTTTAATATTTTTCTTAATCTCATTAAACTCAGCTTCTGTGACATTATTAGCATCCACTACAGGAACTTTTGTTTCTGGAGTTTTAATGTCATATTTTGCTGTTTGAGCTTTTAGTTTAATAGTGAATGAACCTGGGTCTTTCGCATATGAATCACTAGTTGCAATATTAGAAAGTTCTCTTCCATCAGTATCTGTTGCTGTTGCATAACGAGTTACAATTTTAAGTTCTTGATTTGCTTCTTTAGGGAAGGAACTTGCAGGAATTCCAGAGTTATCTTTTGAAATGTTCCCTTGAATTTTTATGATAGCAGGATTCTCAGCTGTTGCTACTGTTTCAGTAGAAATTTTTTCAACTGTTGTATTGAACTCATTATTCAATACATTTGGATTTGATGCATCTTTAACTGGCGATTCATTATTTCCACCACGTAAAACGTTTGCTGATGCTATTTTTCCTGAATCATCTTTAAATTTGATAGGAATTTCAAAATCTTCGTTCGCATACACGTAAACGTCTTTTTTACCCTCTACAGAGTATGGAATTTCAACTGTTGGAGCTGCGTTAGTACGGGCAAATTTAGTTAATGGTAATGTATCTGTAGATCCATCTTTATACGTTACCACCATATTATTATCTACTTTTGTAACAGATTTAATCTTGTCTGCTTTATCGTCAACATTTTGACCTTGTTTCGCAACTAAGTTAGCATCTGTATTCGTTTTAGAATAGTGAAGTTTGATGTTTGCATTGTCTGCACCAACTATTTTTGCGAACTCTTCAGCTGTTACATTATTAGCATCAGCTACTGGTACTTTAGCAGCTTCGTTTTCAGGTGTTGTAACATCATATTTTTGAGTTTGTGGTTTACGGACTAACAACGAAAGAACCTGGATCATCTGCACCTGTTGCACTTCCTCCAATTTCTCCTCCATCAGCATCTGCAACTCGTAGGAAAACGCCATCCCAAAGTTAAACCTGCTGTTTCTCCTCAGTCGCTGCATCTAACTTATCTTGTTTTAAACCATCTGTCGCCGCTGGTGTACCTGAGTAAGTGATTACCGCTGGATTTGCATCTGTTGCTGGAGTCTCAGTAGTAATAGTATTCGCTGTGATCCATATTGAGTACTAATTTTTATTTGTTGCACCCGGAACTGGATCAAATTCTCTGTTACCACCTCGTCTTACTGTTGCACTTGAAATTTTTTTCCGCTATCATCTTTGATTTTAATAGCAAATGAGTTTTCTTCTGCACCGTAAACATAAATTTCTTTTAGCCGCTGCATCAGAGAAAGGAAATTCAGCTGTTGGTTTTGCGTTTACACGTGCGAAGTCAGTTACTGGTCTTTCAGCTGTTGTACCATCATTATAAGTAACAACAACTTTATCTCCTGATTGAGTAACTGTAGCAATCTTACCGTTAAGGTTGTTTCCATCACCTTCTTGTAATTTAGCTTTAATTTTATCTAATTCTGGCTGTTGAAGTTGTGCTGGATCAGCTACCGCAACTTTATCAAAGTTTGCTGCTTTATTCGCTAAGGCTTCTGTATATTTAACATTTTGTGAACGAACTTTGAAGAATACTTGATAAGTAGCTGGATCAGAAGAACCTTCATTATCGATTTCATTGTTACTTGCATCTTTTAGCACGAACCTTACGTGATACTACTGTTGAACCATTAGCCCATGGATTTCCATTAGGATGACGGTCTTGTAATTTTCCAGTAATGCTAAGTGTCGCTGGATGGTCAGCTGTGGCTGTTGCTTCACGATCAATATTAGAGTTGTGTAATCCATACCCTATATCAGTCTCAGTTCCACTACCCATTTTTTGCATCCAACCTTTAACAATCTTACCACTGTTATCTGTAATCTTGATACGTCCAGTGATATTTGTTTCTTCTGTTGGAGTTACCCAAATAGTCCTAGATGCTGCATCATCATAATCGATTGATACTTTTGGTTTTTTTCTGTATCAGGTTCCGTACGAAAAGCATTGTTTTTTTGTCTAATTCTTTACCGTTACGAGCATCATTAGATCCTGTATTTTCGATTGAGTTAGAATCAGATTTTGGTTCGGTGTTTTTCTGCTTTTACCTCACAGTTGGTCGCCCGTTAGTAGTGTCTACTTTCGGAGCTTTCTTTTTGGTTTGTTTTTTTAACCCTGAACTAACAAACATCACTAGTTTCTGATAAGCCGTTGTCAATTCATCTTGAGTAGTTGCAGAAGCGAGTACAGACTCAGCAGAAGCCAATTTACCATTCAAAAAGAGCAAGACTTTCCTCTGTTTTATTAGCATACTTGCCTGCAGAAAGTTTTTGATTTAACTTCTGAAATATAGCTTTCAAGTTGGGTCTTGTCCAAAGCTGGAGTTGCTGGCTGAGCAGCAGCTGTGTCTCCAGGTTGGATTTGATCCGCTTGAACAGATACAGCTCCATTACCTAAGAACATGAAGAGCAGCAACCGCTACACTAGCCGCCCCAAAACTATATTTACGGATCGAGTAACGAGTGACCTTCTCACGGTGCAGACGTTCAACACGACTCATAGATGGTTTGTTTCCCATTATTTTCTTTTTCTCCTTTTGTGAGGTTAATTAATTTGATTTCCACATGACATCTGTATGTAGAGATCTCACAATTTACATTTTATCTTATTTTTCAATATATATGCAAATGATTTGATTTTAAAATTTTCGCAAGCGTTTTGGGAAAGTAAGGAATTTTTCAGATAAATTAGTTTTGTATATTTTCTTGTTTTTGTAAATAAACTAATTCACATATTTTTTTATAACAAATTTGTTTTTTATTTTTAATTCCATTCAAAAAGATAGCGCATTCATATAGGATTGGTAGTAAAATAAATAAGTTTGATAGGTGAAACAAACTATTTTTGCACTGCATAAGAAAAAATTATTCGTAAAACATATGAACCAAAAATAAAACATGCCACCTCATTTCGGTAACATGTCATCGTTTTCTACTTACAACAAGGCCTCAAACTCAGCGACAGTCATACCTAATTGCTGGCTAGCAAATTCAGAAGTTAGAACATGTTGGCGTACCATATCTAAGAAGGCAAAGAGTTTTCCTTCTTCCCTTCCTTCAGCTTTCCCACGCTCCAGTCCCTGTTCAATACCTTCCGCCCTAGCTGTTTCCAAGGCATAGTCCTGTGCTAACAAGGCTTGTTCTTCTCGCATACGTAGTTGACTAAACATTTTCCTGTCCTCCTCGGACCAGCTCTTGTAGTCCAGCAGTTGGTCTGCTTGGCTGATGGCTCGCTCGGGTTGTTGGGTAAAGGGCTTGTTGCCGAAAAACTCCAACCACGGCTTACGAACGCTATCCTTGCTGGTTTCTCTGTATTTTTAGTTCTAAGAATGCCATCTTGACTAGATGATTTTTCTTGTCCATTGTTTGTGATGATCTTACAAGAGTGCTTCAAACTCAGCAACAGTCATGCCCAATTGTTCACTCGCAAATTCAGAAGTTAGAACATGTTGGCGTACCATATCCAGAAATGCAAAAAGTTTCCTTCTTCCCTTCCTTCAACTTTCCCACGCTCTAAACCTTGTTCAATACCTTCTGCCCTAGCTGTTTCCAAGGCATAATCCTGTGCTAACAAGGCTTGTTCTTCTCGCATACGTAGTTGACTAAACATCTTCCTGTCCTCCTCGGACCAGCTCTTGTAGTCCAGCAGTTGGTCTGCTTGGCTGATGGCTCGCTCAGGTTGTTGAGTAAAGGGCTTATTCCCTGAAAAAAACTCCAACCACGGCTTGCGAACCTTGTCTTTGCTGGTTTCTCTGTATTTTTTTAATTCCAAGAATGCCATCTTGACTAGATGGTTTTCTTGACCGTTATTGGTGATGGTTAAGACCTCACCTGTCGTGTCCTCGCGCATGCTAAAGCTATGAAAAGCCAAATCATCTTGGAAATAATTGCTATCTACGATTGCAATGGCATAAACGGGTGCAATATGTTTGTAACTCTGATGAGTATTGCCCTCTTGCTGGCGAATTTTTTCAAGATTTTGATTAACCTGACTGCACAAGTAAGCCCACAAACGATTAATGAAAAAATTCTGATGATGTACCTGAATTTCAATGATTACTTGAGTGCCATTGTCCAACTCCGCCAAGACGTCTATACTGGTATAGAAATCCTGCGTCGAGTACGGCAGGGAAGGCAAGACATGAATGTTACTTCCCTCCAAAATGGTCACATTTTTGGCTGGTAAGTCCAGCATATCGCGAATAAATTGACAAGTGATTTCTGGGTTGCTGAAAATTTTCTTAGCTACCAAGTCATTAGTTGGGCTGATGCCCGGATGTCTGAGAATCATCCATTTCCTCCTTTTATTATATCACAGTTTTAAATCTAGGTTTACTAGATTCACTGCTACTATCTATTTATTCGGAAAGGAAAGGGAAAAGTCCAAACTTTCCTAACAAAAAAGATAGCCAATCTCTTTTACATCAAGAAATTTAGCTATCTTTTTTAGTTATTTTCAGATTGCGTAACGTTTAAAGATTTCTTACTTATGCCTTTCTAACAACGCCTCAAACTCAGCGACGCTCATGCCCAATTGCTCACTTGCAAATTCGGAAGTTAAAACATGTTGGCGCACTCAAATCAAGAAAGGTAAATATTTTCCCACGCTCCAGTCCCCTGTTCAACTCCCTCTGCTCGTCCTCGTTCAAGCCCCTCAGCTCGCCCACGTTCAAGGCCACGTTCTAATCCTCTTTCTTCAGCTTTTTTTCTAAGGCATAATCCTGTGCCAACAAGGCTTGTTCTTCTCGCATACGTAGTTGACTAAACATTTTCCTGTCCTCCTCAGACCAGCTCTTGTAGTCCAGCAGTTGGTCTGCTTGGCTGATGGCTCGCTCGGGTTCTGGGTAAAGGGCTTGTTGCCAAAAAAACTCCAACCAGGGCTTGCGAACCTTGTCTTTGCTGGTTTCTCTATATTTTTTTAGTTCCAAGAACGCCATCTTAACCAGGTGGTTTTTCTTGACCATTGTTTGTGATGGTTAAGACCTCACCCGTCGAATCCTCGCGCATACTAAAACTATGAAAAGCCAAGTCATCTGAGAAATAATTACTATCCACAATAGCGATTGCGTAAACTGGTGCAATATGTTTGTAACTCTGGTGTGTATCACCTTCACGTTGACGAATTTTTTCAAGATTTTGATTGACCTGACTACACAGATAAGCCCATAGGCGATTGATGAAAAAATTCTGATGATGAACTTGAATTTCAATGATAACTTGGGTTCCATTATCCAACTCCGCCAAGACGTCTATACTGGTATAGAAATCTTGAGCCGAATAAGGCATGGAGGGCAAGACGTGAATATTGCTCCCCTCCAAAATGGTCACATTTTTGGCTGGTAAATCCAACATATCGCGAATAAATTGACAAGTGATTTCCGGATTACTAAAAATCTTCTTAGCAACCAAGTCATTGGTTGGGCTGATGCCCGGATGTCTTAAAGTCATCCATTTCCTCCTCTTATTATACCATAGTTTTAAATCTAATTTTGTTAGATTCGATGGTTCTATCTATTTATTCGGAAAGGAAATGAATTGTGAAGATATTTTATCTCGTTTCAACTAAAATATGAGCTTGATCAATCAACTGTCCATCAATAGTCAGATTCAGATAGAAATCCAAGGTCTTATCAGCAGCAAAGTGCAGAGTTGGTAGGCACAAATCTTTTTTGTTTTCCCCAGCTTGGAATTGAAGGACTTGAATTTCGTCCTGATAGGCGACACCATGGACACCTGTCCCCGGTTGAATCGAAACCTTAGCCTCCAAAGGAGTGTCACTTTCGCACGTTCAATCCTAAAATGAAGAGTCTCTCCCTTTGCCACAGCTAGGCTTTTTTTCTGCAAATGCTAGTCCCTGAACAACTTCTTTTTTTGATAAGCTAGGAGTTTTATAGAGTGAAATCTTGGTCAGTACAGGTAAATCCTGTGACTCTGTAATCATCACGCGCACCTTCTGTGCCTCTACTAGCGGACCTCGCAGGAGACGCTTATGACCAACTGTAAAGCCCATGCCAAATTCTTGCCAGACACCATCCACCTCTACTTGCACATGAAAAAGCAGCGATTCGTTGCCCTAGCTTCAAATCTTCTCTTAACTCAAGCACATCGAAAGTTTTTAGGTGACCCTAACTCAAGTTCTAACTGGATTGGCAAGCCTACGTCGCTTGCCCAAGAGCTAGTCTCAAGGCCGTCTGTCAGATGATGACAGCCAAAGGCTGCGGAAAAAAAGCTGGACCAGATACCTTAGCCCCCAGAGCCAAATCTTCCCTATAGAGTTCGTCACGATAAGCTGCAAATTCATAGAGACGCTTGATATCCTTATCGTCAAAGAGACCATCTTGATTCGGCGGAATATTGAGTAATAGTGGAGTTCCCCTGACCCACCGAGTGAAAGTAGATTTCGACCAACTCCTCGAGAGACTTAGGATCCTGATCCTCATGGTAGAACCAGCCTGGCCGGATGGAAACATCTGCTCTCCGATTGAAAAAAATCGTGCCCGAGGGATCTCCGTGCTGAAGATAGTCCAGCTCTGCTTCTGTTCCTAGTTTATCAGGATTCACCTTTTGCCATAGAGGATCACCTGCATACCCTCGTTCATTGCCAATCCAGCGGATACTAGTGCCTTCTGTTGAAAAAAATCAAGCAATCGCCCTGCAGTTCGCGAATGGTTTCAAACCATTTTTTTCAAATTCATAATTGATCTTTTGAGCGCCCTCTCCTCTGGCACCATCCATCCAGACCTCAGCAAATTTCCTCCATTTCCATAGGCAGGATTTGATAAGATTTCCTTCAGCTGAGCCAGATAATAGGCATTATAGTCCGCTTCTCGGTCCACATGATAGAGGGGGCTGTGGGCATCCCAGGGTGATAGGTAGACCCCCATATCCATATCAAACTCTGTGGCAGCTTGGGATACTTCAAGGAGCAAGTCCCCTCTCCATTCCTCCAAGGACTGGCCTTGACCGAATAATCTGTGTGAGCTGTCGGATAGAGGACAAAGCCGTCGTGGTGCTTGACCACCAAAATCAACTTTTTAAAGCCCATTTCCTTGAGCACACGAACCCACTCACGCGCATCTAACCTTGTCGGGTTAAAGCGTTCAGGATTCTCCTGACCTGTCCCCCATTCCTGGTCATAAAAGGTATTGGGTCCAAAATGGATAAAGGCTGCTAGTTCATCCTCTAAATAAGCTAGCTGGGCCTGACTAGGCAAGGGGCCCTGCGGTTTTATTTCTCTTACCATATTACTTCCTATCTACATTTTTCTTTACTTTTTTGGCATGTACTTGCAATTCTGTTAACGCTAGGGGACTGGTCAAGCCTTCAAATCGAAGACGAAGGGCATAGGATTCCACCTTGTCAAATTCAAAACGAAGCCCTTCAGCCTTGTCGCTTGAAACTTTTCGGATAGCTGATACAGGGTGCCAATTCTCCTCTTGTTTGAGCAGAGAATCCTTATCCAAATGGTTGGGGGTCCGAGGCAGGGCAGGCTCATTCCCTACATAATAATCAATAAAAGTAGGCTCCATCGCCACGTATTCTTGATTCTCAACATAATACAAGGTCACATTATCCACAAATCGCGGTTTTAAAATCCCTGCATCTCCAAAAAGAATGCCCACGCTAGCTTGCTCTGACTTGATAATCCAAGTATTGCCTGTCGATTTCTTCCGAGCAATGACCTTGTCATTGAGGTAAGAGGCTGGGTGATTCGGCTCTGAGTGGGAAGCAAAGACCAGAGGCAGGTTAGACCCTGTCCACTGATTGGAAATGACTTCCCCATCTACACTGGCATCTGTCACATGAATGGTGACTGTTGCTGGCAATTCACATCCCGCTACTTGTCCTATAAGTACACACTCTCCTACCTGAGCATAGATTTGAGGATCTAGTTCATCCCAAGTCACCTTGGCCGTATCTCGTCTGCCATCTGATAAGACTAGCTTGACTCGATCTGGTAAGTGTGGGGCTTCCTTGACAAGCGTCCAAACCCTTTCAGGCTCAATAGCGCAAATCCCTTGGACACAAATCTGAGCAGAAACCTTTAAATCCAGCCCTTCTAGCTGGCCATATACAGTAAATTCATGAAAGCTAGCCAAATCTTCTTTAGGAATTTCCTCCCAGACAACCTTGACTCGTTTTGCACCGCCAAACTCATAGTCCACCAAGACCGAGGACGGAAGTTGTGGACAATTCCCCTTAGCTGTATACAAGCGAAGTGGTCGCACAGAAACTGCCTGCCCTAGTGAGCTATTTTCTACTACGTGCAGGTGCATTTGATAGGTTTTCCCTTGATAAATGGCGCGAATAGCCAAGTCCCCTGCAGACAAGCAATGAAGCACTCCCTGCTTGATAATGGCGTGGGCACTACCACTCGTCTCCCAAATCACTTCACTATTCCCCACCTTATTCACAGGGTTATCCACAGTTTGTGGATAAAGTCCAATAGCTGGGGAATCCCCTTCTTGTAATCCTGCCTGCTTGTCCACTCGAATCTCAAACAAGCGCTGATTTTTCACTGGTTGGAAAGCCAAAGCCTCTCCCACTAAGAGATCAAAACTTGCTGGCTCTAGCCCTCTAGCACTGGCTTTTACTCTGACTAGACCTGCCTGCTCCAAGCTCTGAACCAAAAGTACACCTCTGCCATGAAAGGCTTTCCTCTTAAACCGACCATTTTTCTGAGCCTGATAGCGTTCACGACTAGCCTGCCTACCATTATCCACTCCTACAATACGAGCAGGGCCTGCAATTTCAAAATGAAGCTGATTAGAAGCACTCGGCACCCAATTTCCATCCTTGTCCAATACATCAAAATAGAGATAGAGGAGGTCTTGCCCATCTGGTTCCAGTTGTGATTTCTCGGCATGTAACCCGATTTTGGTTGGCTTACCTGCAGTCACCACCCTATCTTCTGCTACAGTCTGATCTTGACGGTCATAGGCTACAGCATGCAATTCTCCCGGCTGATAAGCCAAACGCCATTCGAGATAGAGCTGGTCAGAACCTTGTCCCTCTTGGTATTTTCTGCCATCTGAAGTCCATTTTTCCTGAAAAGTCTTCCTACCTTGGGATTTTCCATTGAGAAATAGCTCTACAGAATGGGCATTTGAATACACTCGAACAGGGATATCCCCATACTTATCCACAACTTGTTGATAACTCCTGTGAATTTCCCAATTCCAGTGGGGCAGTATATGAACTATGGGATGCTGATCTAGCTCCAACCACTGACTTTGGTAGAGATAATAGTCATTTTTAGGAATCCCTGCCGTATCCACGATCCCAAAATAGGAACTCTTTACAGGCGTGTCATTTTGATTATGCCAAGGAGTCGGCTCACCGATATAGTCCACTCCTGTCCAGATAAACTGACCCGCATAGTCTAGCCGATTTCTATCTGCTATCCAAGAAGCCGTCGCCGTCTTCCCCCAAGGAACTCGATCATTGCCATAGTCTGACTGTTCAAAATTCCGCACGCGGCGATTATCCCCAACCCATTCCTTAGCTGGGCGAAAATAGCTGTCACGCGTCCTTGTAGCCGATGAGGTTTCAGACCCGTAAAGTCGCCACTTGGGATGTCTTTTGCGAATCCCATCAATATTGTCTTCCGAGTAATTCAAGCCCACCACATCCAGCAAATTGGCTATTTTTTCATGACCTCCAGACCCATCTCCAAAGCGGAACTGATCCATTCCCATGGTCACAAAACGACTATCATCCACTTCCTTGACCCTTTCTAGCAAGCGTTTGATAGTCATCAATGAATGAGCATCGCCATTTGCTTCGCTGACTTCATTTCCCAAGGACCACATAAAGATCGCTGGATTGTTCTTGCTACGCTCAATCATGGTGCGCAAATCGTAATCTGACCAGAAATCGCCTGCTTTCGCTTCTGGATGAGTCGCTTCTTCCTCAAAAAAGCGACCATAATCATATTCTTTCTTACCTCCATACCAGGTATCAAAGGCTTCTTCTTGGATGAGTAAGCCCATTTTGGCAGCTAGATCCAGCAAAATGCTACTGGCTGGATTATGGGTGATTCGAATCGCATTGACGCCCATTTCCTTAATCTGACGCAAGCGTCTCTCAGCAGCTGACCTGTTTTTCCACAGCTCCCAACGCTCCGTAGTCATGGTGCAGACAAACCCCATGAATCTTCAACCAGCGACCATTTAGAAAGAAACCCTTATCCGCTTGCCAATCCATATAGCGGTAACCAAAGGTCTCCTCTTCTTCATCAATCAAAATGCCATTTTTTTATAAAGACGAGTCTTCAATTGGTAAAGGTGAGGGGAATCAATATCCCAAAAGCAAAGGTTGGAAAAATTGATATGGCTTTGTTGAAAGAATATTTGTCCCCAGACTCAATCACTAGAGAGTCTGTCGCCTGCCAGTCTGACAGCTGTTGTCCATCATACCAGATACTCTGTTCTAAATATACCGACACAGACTGAGGCCCATCATTTGAAACTTTACTTTCAAGCTGAGTTTCCACCCATCCATCTCTTTGCTCCTTGAGCTTGGGACTTTCTATCTTAATCCCATATAAATCCAGATGCACCAAATCTCTAATCAATAATTTTACTTCTCGGTAAACACCACTGCCCGAATACCAACGACTGCTAGGTTGCTTATTTTCCACAAAAACCGCAAGCTGGTTGGCCGTCCCATCATTTCTTAGATAAGGCGTGATATCATAAGAAAAGGGTGTATAGCCATTGGGATAATAACCCAGCACTTGCCCGTTGATATAGACTTGGGCATTCATGTAAACCCCGTCAAAGAGCAAACGCACCGATACAAGACTGGCATCTTCTTCCAAGTAAAACTGAGTCCGGTACCAAGCCTGACCCCCATTTAGCTGACCACCCTCATTTTGCGCTGGCGAATAGTGGTCAAAATCATTGTAAATACTCCAGTCATGTGGCACTTGAATAGCCTGCCAATTTTCCCTCTGAAAATCCGACGCCAAGGCTTCTTCTTTCCCCACCTCCTGACTAAAAACCAGTGATGCCGTAAAACTTCTTCTCTTCTCATACAAGCATTCCTCTTTGAACGAATCGATATACTTGACTATAGCACAAAACAAAAGCGCTTTCAAGACTTCCTCCATCACTCCCTAAATACTCAGAAAAGATTCTATAATTTGTGGAAAAGTCTTTTAATCCTCAAGCCTAAAAGTCAACGCAAAAAGAGCCTGTTGCCAAGCTCTTTGTACTCAATGAAAATCAAAGAGCAAACTAGGAAACTAGCCGCAGGCTGTACTTGAGTACGGCAAGGCGACGCTGACGTGGTTTGAAGAGACTTTCGAAGAGTATTAGTCTATTATTTCTTCTCAGCGCGGAGAGCTGACAAGATTTGTGTACGGATATCATCCACACCATTTGGCGTATTTGGTAAAAAGATGGTTTGATTTCCTTTAGAAGCAAAGGTATTCAAGGTATCCAAATACTGGTTGGTCAAAAGAATGGACATGATTTGTTCTTCTGTCATACCAACATTAGCTTCCTTGAGTTCGGTGATAGACTCTGCCAATCCATCCACAATCGCTTTACGTTGTTGGGCAATCCCCACACCATGGAGGCGGTCTTTTTCTGCTTCGGCTTCAGCTGCGGTGACGATTTTAATCTTGTCAGCTTCTGCCAATTCTTGCGCTGCGACCCGCTTACGTTGCGCCGCATTGATTTCATTCATGGATTGCTTGACTTCTGCATCTGGTTCGACCTTAGTAATCAAGGTTTTCACGATAATGTAGCCGTAAGTAGTCATTTCTTCCGCCACTTGGTGCTGAACCTCAAGGGCAATCTCATCTTTTTTCTCAAACAATTCATCCAAGGTTAATTTTGGAACAGAAGAGCGAAGGGCGTCTTCTATATAAGATTTAATCTGAGATTCTGGACGCATGAGTTTATAGTAGGCATCTGTTACGCTCTGCTCGTTGACACGGTACTGAGTCGCTACATTCATCATAACGAACACATTGTCCTTTGTCTTAGTCTCAACCACAATATCGCTTTGCAACAAGCGCAACTGAATCCGCGCTGCAATCGAGTCAATACCAAAAGGCAAGCGAATATGAATACCGCTATTGGCAACCTTTTGATATTTCCCAAAGCGTTCAATAATCGCCACCGACTGCTGACGAACCACATAAACTGTACTCAGTGTGACTATCACCAATAGAAGCACACAAACCACCACAAAAATCATCAAAAATGTTGCCATTATTGCGACCTCCATCATTATTTTTCCTGTATTATAGCACATTTAAAGAAGGCTGTGCAGTTTTTACTGCGATTTTTCCTGAAATGTCAATAATTAGAGGTGAATTGTCACATTGTCGTCTAATCTCCGGTTAAAACAACTCTTTATAAAAGGCAATTGTTTCTTCTAAGGTTGGCATAAATGGATTTCCTGGTGCGCAGGCATCAATTAAGGCATTCTTAGAAAGGTATTCATAGTCAAAGTCTTTTTCTTCGATACCAAGTTCTGTCAATTTCTTAGGAATACCTACTGTCTCAGAAAGCTTCTCAATCTCAGCAATTGCATAATCGGCACACTCTTGATCTGATTTACCTTCTATATGGAGTCCCAAGGCTTTAGCAACATTGCGGAAAGCTTCTGGTACACGTTTAGCATTTTTCACGTTCTATAACTGGTAGCAACATAGCACAGCAAACACCATGTGGCAAAGTTATATACTGCACCGAGTTGGTGAGCCATTGAGTGAACATAGCCCAAGACCAGCATTATTAAAAGCTCATACCACCAAGGAAGATGGCATTGACCATACCTTCACGCGCTTCAATATCGTGTCCGTTTGCTACAGCACGAGGAAGGTATTCCTTGATAAGCTCAATAGCACCAATAGACAGTTTCTTGGTCACATCATAAGCACCAGGTGTTACCAAAGCTTCAACAGCGTGTGTTAGAGCATCCATACCAGTAGCAGCAGTCAAGGCTTGAGGTTTTGAAATCATCAATTCAGGGTCATTGACAGAAATCAAGGCAAGGCTATTCTTATCAACCATTACCATCTTAACCTTGCGTTCTTCGTCGGTAATCACATAGTTAATAGTAATTTCTGCAGAAGTTCCTGCCGTTGTATTGATAGCCACAACTGGCAAGCCTTTTTTAGCAGACTTTATGAAGCCCTTCATAATCCTGTGGTTTTCCACCATTTGTAGCCATGATAGAGATACAACTAGCTGCATCCTGTGGAGACCCACCACCAAGACTGATGATAAAATCACATCCATGTTCTTCCAAAGCAGCTACCCCATCTGTGACATTCTTACAAGTAGGGTTTGGTTCTACATCGCTAAAGATGACATATTCGATTCCTTCTGCATCTAGAGGTTTTAAAACCTTAGGCAAAATGTCACTGCCTTCGATGAACTTATCTGTCACCAAAAGTGCCTTTTTATAGCCAAGTTCCTTGATATAAGGACCTACTTCATTTACAACACCTTTACCAATAAGGTTGACTGCTGGAACATAAAATGTAGCCATATAATTTTTTCCTCCTGCGCCTTTCGCGCTATCTATTTAACATCATTATATTACTTTTTTTGTATTCGTTTTCAATTATTTGTGAATTGTTTAACAAATATTTTTAAAAGGATAGGAGGGACGCAAGCTCACCTCCTATATAAACAAGTTTTATTTATGTAGTGGTCCCAACAACTGACATGCACGATAGTCTGCTGATTCTAAATCTTCTGTTCCAAATAAGGACCAATTTTTAGGTCTAAAGATATCTTCCTCAGGTACATTATGCATATTGACAGGAATTCTCAACATAGAAGCCAAGGTAATCAAGTCTGCTCCAATGTGTCCATATGTTATGGCTCCGTGATTGGCTCCCCAATTATTCATGACGTCATAGACAGACTTGAATGCACCTTTTCCTGTCAAACGTGGAGCAAACCAAGTAGTTGGCCATCCTGGATCTGTACGATTATCTAAAGTATGGTGAACATCTTCAGGAAGTTCAAGTGTGTAACCTTCTGCAATTTGTAGCACTGGACCAACCCCTTTTAGAAGATTGAGACGTACCATTGTTACTGGCATATCACCCTTCGTCAAGAAACGAGTAGAGAATCCTCCTCCACGGAAGTATTCGCGGTTTGCTGGTGGGAAGTCTGTGTTATCAAGCATAGCCTGCACTTCACTTTCTTCCAACTCCCAGAATGGTTTCATAACAGGTTTGCCATCTCGAGTAGCTTGACCTGTACCATCCAATGTACAAGAGCCAGAGTTGATTAGATGTAAGAATCCATCTGCAGCACGCCCCTCTAAAGTATGTCCTGTTACATGTTTAACAGCCTCGGGACTCCAATAAGTACGCACATCAGCAAAGATTTGTGGAGTATTTGTTAACAGATAATTAAAGAGCATAGACACACCATTTAGTGAATCATTCTCTGTCGCAAATACAAATGGTTTTCGAATACCATTCCAGTCAAACTGAGTATTGAGGAAAGTTTCCATAAAGTCCCCATTTGGGAAATGGTCTGTCCACTGGCGTTGGCCTTGGAATCCAGCTACTAAAGCATGGTGACCAACTGCTTCTTCCTCAAAACCAAGCTCTGCTAAACGAGGATTCCCCTGCATAAGATCTCGACCAATCATGAACATTTTTACCACAAATTCCCATTGTTTTTCTTTCTCTTCTTTAGAGAGAATCAAATCTTCACGATTTCGGTCAACGCCTTCTTTGATATGTTCTTTTACCCAAACCATAGCACGTTCGAACTCTTCTGGGTCATAAATACCACGGTCAATACGGCGCGTGAACTCCGTCATATCTACCGATTCATTTCGCATTCCTAGGTATTCTTGGAAGAAATCTGGATTTACAATAGAACCGCCAATCCCCATCGAAACACTACCCATTGATAGATAAGCGGTGTCTCTCATCAAGCCAGTTGCAAGAGCTGCACGCGCATAACGTAAAAGTTTTTCTTTGACATCTTCTGGAATATCTGTATCACTAGCTTCTTGAACATCTCTTCCATAAATCCCAAAGGCTGGAATACCTTTTTGAGCATGTGAAGCTAGAACAGCTGCAAGATAGACAGCCCCTGGACGTTCTGTCCCATTAAATCCCCAAATAGCATGAGGAATATCTGGAGACATATCCATAGTTTCACTACCATAACACCAGCATGGTGTGACTGTAATTGTTGCGCAAACATTTGATTTTTTGAACAACTCATGTGAAGCTGCAGCCTCTGGAACACGACCAATGGTAGATGGAGAAATCACGCATTCCACAGGTTCTCCATCTGGATATTTCAATGTACTTGAAATAAGATCTGCCACACTTTTAGCCATGTTCATTGTCTGTACTTCAAGTGATTCTCGTACACCTTGACGACGACCATCAATAGTCGGACGAATACCAATACGTGGATGTTGGATCATAATACTTTCCTCTTATTTTTCTGTTTCTTTTATACTACCATCGCCATTATATTTACGGTAGCCTGGGTGACGACCTGTAACCTTATAATTTTCTCGCATTGAGAATAGACGTTCTAAAGTCGGACGAGCAATTTCTTGTTCTTCAATACCTTTTGTAGACAGTAACATTCTTCCATGGAAGGTTGTTTTTGCTACTAATTCTAAAGTTTCCATACGGTAGTATGCTGTAATGACATCGCTTCCGACAGTCAGAGCTCCATGATTTTCTAATAGCATGACATCATGATCTGGTAGATAAGGTGTAATTGCTTCTGGCACTTCCATTGTAGACGGAACTCCAAATGGAGTTATAGGAATTGCCCCAACCACAATCGCGCTCTCAATTAGTGAATAAGTATCTAAAGGAATATGTGCAAGAGCAAATCCTGTTGCAATCGGTGGATGCGCGTGAACAACCGCACGGACATCCTCACGTTCTTCGTAACAACGAATGTGCATTTTAATTTCACTAGAAGGGCGGTAATTACCTTCTGCTTCTAAAATCTCTCCTTTGAGATTTAACTTCACCAGCTTTTCTGGAGTAATAAAACTTTTGCTGATGCCAGTAGGAGTTGCAATAATGATATCCTCATCTAATCGAACAGATACATTCCCATCGTTTGCAGCAACCCAACCAAGTTGCCACATCTTATGACAAACATCACAAATCTGTTCACGAATTAATTTCATCTTGAGACATAAACTCACTCCTTTCTAAAAATGAAGTTCGAATTCAAGATTTCCGTTACTGTTAATGGTAATAGTAACCGTATGATTTTCCTGATCAAAATTGAGAGATGGCTGATCATAGGAATTATTTGTTCCTGTTAATGAATGAATAGTAGGAAGTTTATCTATACCTCTTAATACTATCTTTGTAACCCTTTTCTCTCCAAACTGAGTATCTTTGATATAATGTTCATCAATCCACTTAATCGCACCTTTTTTGGTCAATTGTGGTAGTTTCCTTGCCTGATTTGCATCTTGAGCATTAGACCATAGTGAATCTTTATTTGTTCTAAAATTATTTAAATTCACTTTCAATCCATTACTTATTCTCTCAAAAATACCATAGGTATGAGGTTCAAATTCAACATCCATTTCTAAAGAATTAAATTTTAATTTTCCAGTCTGTTTAACATTCTCATTTACCTTATAATTATAGACAAACCATCTATTATCTAATTTCTGAGCAAAGATATCTCCTTCATAATTCGTAGGATACAGCTTATTCAAGTATTCTTTTCTAGCTTGAGTAGAGCTAAATTCTGGGGAAGTGATCTCCTTAATCTGAATACGATTACCAGAAACAGACTCTTTCAATTTATCTGTTTTTAAAATACCTGGAATAGCTGGAATAACATTATAACGACCAGTCATGTATAATGGAGTTTGTTCTCTATCAGTATTTACGTTTACAAAGAACTTACCATTTCCTTTATTTGAATAGTCTCCATGTATGAATACTTTTGTATCCTCAAGTACCTTTTTCTTTAGATGGTGCTGGATGTGCTATTACATATCTAAAAAAATTCTTTTTATTACTTCGCTAAAGAGTAAGCTTTCTTTATTATTTACACCATAGGTATAAGCTGGATGTTCAAAAATTATAAACTACACCTCCATTAAGGTAAACCCCTAAAGCCTCTTCTCCTAGCATAGACTCTGGTTCAGTCAACCATTGTCTATCTCCTTGACTTTTTCCGATATTACTAGTTGCAAACAGTTTCCATTTACCTGTCTCATACCACTTCCAAGTATCCATCAAACCACCCCATTGATAAGTATGATTTGATAACCAAAAGTCCCTTCATATAACTTTCTGTAGTTGAATCATTTCCCTCGGCAGCAGGTGTATTTTTTTGAACATGAAAATAAGGTTCTTCCAGTACTTATCAACAGATTTCTGAAATGCTATCTTACCGTTTTTTCCAAATGCTTTTTCTATTGCAGAACCATTATTTTGTTCAGCCCATATAAAATATCCTCCATTTTTAGCTGATACTTTTAAATAATCTGCCGCCTTATTTTCAATATCATTTGCCCAAATCCAATAATTCTCTGTACTGAAAATACCATGCAAATTTGGATATTTTTGATACATTTTATCAATCCAGCTGGTACTTAACCAATGTGCCGAAGTATAATAAGGCATATTACCAGCAGTGTAAACCGTCAGAATAACTGGAATTGGTTCATTTTTTCCAGTCTTAGGATTTACATATTTCGCTGCTTCTTCTAACATATGTTCATAAAAATCTCTAGCAGCTCCATCTCTTTTAGGAAGATCATCTGGATGTAACTGTATAACAGTATATGGTTTTAAGTCATCTGGTATATTCTCCCACTTACCTGTTAATGTATCTCCTCCCCAAAAAGTATATTTCCCTTGGTTAAACTCTTCTCCGTTAGCATATAAAGGCATCATAAGTAACGGATGTTCATTATTAATTTCACGACGTTTATCAACTTCTGACCAATCATTAGGATTCTTAAATTTACCATTTGCCATAAACATGGCTCCACCTAAAACCAATTCGTCAGCCCATGTATGTTTTCCTGAATATGATTTAAGTTCTATCGTCTGTGTATCTTTTGGAATTTCAACATCAACCAGAAATGCTGATGTATCATACTTAATTCCTTTCGGATATTTTGAATCTGATGAGTAAATGACTTTACCATCCGCAACAACTTCAAACTTTTGAATATCTGCGTAATCTGAATTTAAATGATTGGCGCTCCTATCAATTCCGACATAGGAAATAAATCTTGTAACATTAGCACCCGAAACATCATATTTTATACTAGACGGGTTACTTGCTACAGTTCCCAATCCTTTATTAAATTCTATTTCCTTCCCGTCAATTAATAATTTTATTTTATTATTTGCACCGTTATTACCAGGTGTAAACGGTTTATCTTTCTGAACTGTTTTTGATTTATCGTCATCACCATGAGTAGCATCAACCCATTCTAAATCAGAAAGATATACTCCTCCATTAATTCCTTTATTAAGAAGATCTGGAGTTATAGTTTGAGTACTAACAGTTTTAATAAGTTTAGCATCAGCAAATACAACTTCATCACCCCATGTATGTTCTCCTGAGAATGATTTTAAGGATATTTTTTTAGCGTTTTGTGGAATTGTCACACTAATAAATTGTGCCTGGGTATTATATCTGAATCCATCTGGATTAGTTACATTACTGGAATAAACTACTTCTCCATCTATTTCTATTTCTATTTTATCCACTACTGCGTGGTCTGCTCTAGAACTATTAGCACTTTGATCAATTCCTATATAAGTTTCAAATTTTTCAAATCCTTGACCACTAATATCATAGCTGATTACAGACGGGGAATCTGCGACTGTCCCTATTCCTTTATCAAAATACTTAACTTTATTGTCAGAAGTAAGCAATGAAATTTTAGTATGTTCTCCTTTATTTCCTGTTGTAAATGGAGCATCTTTTTGTACTGTTTTTGTTTTATCTACATCACCATGAGTTGCAGAAGACCAATCCATATCTGAAAGATATGTCGTCTCCGTATCAGTTTCTTGATCTTTAGTAATTGGTTTTCTTAAGTTATTCCCTGTTACTCTAGCAGTTTCAGTACTAGCTCTGTCATTAGAATTACTTTGGACTACATCTGCATAAACCAATTTACTTCCTAAAAAACTTGTTAAAACAGCTGTAGCTATTAAAATCTGTTTTGCTATTTTTTTATTTTCCATTTTTATTTCCTCATTATTTACATAATTTACATACAACTTCCTCAATAACAAATAATTTTGTAAGATATTCTGGAACACATAGTGCTAAATTACTTAAACTGACCTTTATTCCAGCATTCATTAATTCATCTCCATAAAAGAACTCATCAAATCCAGAGACGGAATAGCATTTATCTTTATCTAAACCACTAAAATAAACTCTTGTATAACCTGGGTTCAACTTACTATTCAATTGAGCATACAGTAAAATCGACTGGCATTTATTCTTTGAAACAACTTGCCAACTAGCAGAATCACAACTAAAAGGACTGTTTATCCTATAAAAATCCCCATATTGAAACAATGAACGATATTTTTTATAAAACTGAATTTGTTCTCTCACTTGTTCTTTTTCTTCTACCGACAATCTCGTAACATCTAATTCATAACCGAAAGAACTAAAATAAGCTACATTTGTCCTAGTGTCCAAACTCGTTTGTCTTCCACTTTGTTCATTTGGAGAAATAGAAACATGTGCTGTCATCATTGATGGAGAATATCCATAAGAAGTTCCATGCTGAATTTTCAATCTTTCTATCGGGTCCGTATCATCACTCGTCCACGCTTGCGGTGCATAATACATAAGTCCTAAATCAAAACGTCCACCACCTGAAGAACAAGATTCAAATAGAACTGAAGGGAACTTAGTTATTAAACGATCTAATAACTGATAAAGACCTAAGATATATCGATGACCAAATTCCATCTGCTGTTCAGAATCAAGTTCCATACTATAAATATCTGTTATATGACGATTCATATCCCATTTGATATAATCCAGATTTGTTTCGATTATGATTTAGAAATAGAATCAAAAAGGTAATCAACAACTTCCTGTCTCGTCAAATCCAACACATATTGATTTCTTCCTACTGACTTCTCTCTGTCTAACAAATGGATAGTCCAATCGGCATGATTCTTGTACAAATCACTATCAATAGAAATCATTTCAGGCTCAAACCATAAACCAAATTGTAAACCTATTTTGTGAATTGCATCTGCAAGAAATCCAATACCTTCAGGAAGGCGACTTCTATCTGTTACCCAGTCACCCAGAGAACTTTTGTCATCTTTCCTATGACCAAACCAACCATCATCCAGTACAAATAATTCTATCCCTAAATCTTTAGCAGCCTTTGCTAAATCTAAAATTTTTTCTGTACTCAAGTCAAAATAAAATGTTTCCCAACTATTGAGTATTATAGGACGACTAGCTTGAGAAAAATTAGGATTAACTAAATGATGTCGATAAAAATCTGATAGTTGCTGGCTCATCTGATTCATCCCTTGATCAGAATAGGTCACAATTGCTTCTGGTGTCACAAAACTTTCGGCAGGATTTAATAAAAAACGAAATTCTACTGGATTTATTCCTACCGTTACTCTAGCGGTGTCAAAATGGTCAACTTCAATCATATTTTGAAAATTTCCAGAATAGATAAAGTTAAAACCATAAACCTCACCACTATGCTCTGTAGTTTCCCTCCTTGATAGCATAAAGAAAGGATTTTGCTGAGGACTTGATGAGTATCTCAAGCTATCTATTGCTTGAATACCTGGTCTAAGCGAAGTTCTATATAACTGACGTTCCCTCAGCCATGCTCCAGAAAATTGAATAAAGTCATATTGACTATCAGGTAGATCTAGCTGTAAACTCATTGCTTTCAAAAGAGTCAACTTATTATTGCTATTATTTAAAAATTCCGTATTTCTAACTAAGACATTGTATTCCGGAAAAATTGTATAATTTAGTCTAACAGTTAAATCTAATATAGAATCTGTTAAAATAATCGTTAATGTTTCCGCACACTGACCAATATCATCAAATGTTGAAGGTAGAGAGTTAAGACGATTCTTCCCTTTTTCAAGTTCAAAACCTTGATATTTTAGTGTCGTTATCCTACTACCATTCATTCCTTGAACTTGAAAAGCTGGATGCCGAAAATCTCCTTTCCCGTATGAAGAATATTCATTTTGTATCATAGACTGTTGAATATCCTCAAATTCTTCAGAAAAAGATACTTCAAATCCTCTTTTTTCATAGGCCATCAATTGGTTATAATTTTCCTTGACATGAATCCTTTTCCCAAAATATAGATGTTGAAGTTCCCCATTTTCTAAAAATTCTAAAAAAATATAACTACTATCTTTCATTTCCAAATGAAAAAAACGGTCTCGTCCTTATTAATATAAATCGTCATCTCTACCTCACAATTTTTTCTTTACTTCTTCAGTATCACGATAGAGTACGGTGCCAATTCTATCTCATCTTCTTGAATAGTAAAATCTCCAATTACTCTGGTAAAATTCTCTATCGAAAGATTCTCTATTTTTATTTTTTGTTTAATCTGAGCAGGATTTCTCAGAGAGAAAATTTCAGTAGAAGTCTTCTGATTGTGACACTTATAACCATAAATTTCAAATTTTTCAGGGCTTCCTCCTATTTTTTTACTATATTTTAGTGTTTGATAATTCTCCTCTATCCATTTAACGGCACGAGCATTGGCTTTCCAGCGTTCTTCATCAAACATATCAAAAGAATAGTGAAACTCCCAAAAAGCATTCCCTCTTGTTGAAATAAATAATAGATAAGCTTCAAAATCTGGTATTGATGCAAACATTTGATGATCCATGTACCAGGTATTTGCACTGACAGCATAGATTGGTTCATGATTATAAAGCGACCACATAGGTAACTGTATTTCACGTTTTTCCAAAAATTCTTGATACTGAATATCTCGGTAAGTAATCATACGATTGATATCATTACCTGCATTCTCTGTAAACCCTACATCTTGAGATATTTGAATCCATAAACTATTGACCCACTGTAAAAACCATGGACTAGGATTTACATAAGAAGTCAAGTTTAACCAACAATCTTTTCCTCCTCGCTCCTTTCTTATATCTATCAACAGTTGAACTAAGAACTCATAAACCGCTGTCATGGTATACATACCATGCGACCCACTCTTATCAGGTTTGTCAGGTTGAAGTAACCAACCATCAATTTTCCAATAGCTGATATCGAATTCTTTTTGATATTCCAACATCTTTTTCTTCATTTGATTGAGATAGTTAAAATCAGCGACGTTTACATCATTTTGAAGTATAATTTTTTTAGAGCCAATCCTTAACTCTGGATGTGCTTCCAACCAATCACTCATAATGATTTCTGTCCCATTATAACCACCTCTGGGACCAATCCATAATCCTAGGCTCGAACCAAATCCATTTTACAAGATGTTTAATATTTCTCAAACCATTTGGGAATTTATGATTGAATTCCCAAACAGATTGATAGTTTGTCCAACCATCATCAACAACATAAGCATCTAAATGGACTCCATGATTTTTCAAATCCATCTCTAATCTCAGAAAAAAACTTTTTTTAGAATACCTTCTTCTGTGATATCTGTCATATGGTCATACCAGGAATTATACTGTTTACGGAAATAACTAGGTTGAGCTATTCCTTCCACATATTCAAAAAAATGCCTCTTGAATTTCTTCTTTTTTTATAGGAACCTGCTCCCCCAACAATACAAGGCCACAAAAATTTTTCTCTTGATTAATAACCGTTCCTAAGTAATACATTGATACATAATGTCTACCATCTACCTTGTTTTTCAGACATGGGAAATTCCATTCCTAAGAATAAAAGAATTCGCATAAACAGGTTGTCCCAATTCTACATAATAACCGGAAAAAAATTTGCCATTTCCTTAATACAATCTTGTCTTTTTAGGATAGAAAATATGGTCTTCTGTTTCAAACTCAAAACTCTCTACCTCTACAGATTTAATAACTTCAGTAGAAGATTCTAAAACTAATTGTTTCGAAAGAACATCATCCCTCGATTCAAAGATTAAACGTAAACGAATGGAAGGATAAACAAAAAGAAACCTCAATCCGCTTATCTCCCTCTTCCTTAACAATTGCTGAAAAATTATTGGAAGAAAGTTTAATTCCATTTTCCAATGTAATGGTAAATTCCTCTTTCGAAACATTTTTTATAACTACTCCTGCCCGTTTGTTTACAATATCAGTAGTATAAAATCGACCATCTCCCCAAAAGAAATTACGTCTCACATTTTTGTTTTCAATTTTCATATAACTACTCTCTCAACTCAATTTTTATTACGCTATCAATCAAGTCTGGTAATGGATAGGTAAAATGAGGAACTTCTCCAAACTGTGCAAAACAAATTCCTTTATAGGCATTGGTCGTCCAGCTTTCTGAAATTTTCACCTCACTTCCATCATGAAGAAAGCTCATTCTTTTTACGTTTTCTTTACTAATACCAAGAAGAGCTAACGGACCTATAGGTTGTTCAAATACATGAGCATAAACCGTATTTCCGTTACGAGTATAATATCCCCAATCTGGTTTTGGTAAATTTTCATCTCCACTACATCCATAAATTGCCTCACCATTTCGAGACATCCATTGATGAAAATCATCTAATATTTTCTTACTTGGATCATTAATTCTTCCCAAAGCATCTGGGCCTACATTGAGAATCATATTCCCGTTTTTACTAACACATTCAACTAACTTTCTTATCAAAGTTTGACTAGACTTATATAGATAATCAGTAGGATTATAAGCCCAATTGTTATTCATAGTTAGACAAAGTTCCCAAGGAACAGGCTCACCTTTAAAGTTTCGAATACCTTCGTGAGGAACAATTTGCTCTGGACTAACAAAATCTCCAGCATAAGAGGTAATTTCATCTGTAACAATACTTCCGAATCCTTCACCTGATGTTTCTAATCTATTATCTACGATAACGTTTGGCTGATAATGACGAACCATGTCTATTAATTTTGAAGCTCCCCATTTTTCACCTACCATGTCTTCATAAGAATAATCAAACCATAATATATCAATCTGACCATAACCAGTTACAATTTCTTTAACTTGATTGTGCAAATACTCCAAATAACGGTCAAAGTTAATTTTCTCATCTCGATAGGCTTCATTTCCTCTCATTGGATGATTTAGATCAGCATATTTAGGAAAATCAGGATGATACCAGTCAATTAAACTAAAATATAACCCTACTTTTAAACCTTCAGCTCGAACGGCATCTACAAATTCTTTAACTAAATCTCTACCTGCTGGTGTATTTGTTGCTTTATAATCTGTAAATTTTGAATCAAACAAACAAAATCCATCATGATGTTTAGCTGTTAAAACCATATACTTCATCCCTGCAGCTTTTTGCTTGTTTAGCCCATTCTCTAGGGTTATATTCCTTAGGATCAAAAGCTCGAAAATATGGTTCATAATCTTCAATAGATAATTTCTGATGACTACGAATCCATTCCCCTTTTCCTGGAATAGAATATAAACCCCAATGAATGAACATCCCAAATCTTGCTTCTCTAAACCACTGAGTTCTACTATTGATAGTTTCAAGTGTATGTTTCATCCTTTTTACTGCTCCTCCTCCTAAAAGCTTCAATAAAGTATTTACTTGTAAATGCAAAATAGAATGATTGGTGGTAATACGATTACAACAATCGCTGAAAAAAAGACCATTATAATTAGTATTAAAACTTGTAGTAAATTGACCTAGTAATGCTGGTACTGTTAATTCATTTTTATCAATCACCAACATAGATGCCCAATAATATTCATTCCAGTTATTAATAAAGGCGAGTACTGCTGCTGTTAAAATTCCAGGTCTAGCAATTGGCAACATCACTTTCCAAAAAGTTTGAGCATATGTCGCACCATCAATCTCTGCCGCCTCCTCCAATTCTTTTGGAATAATTTCAAAATAGTTCTTTATAATGAAGAAACTCATAGCAATTCCACTACAAGAGTAGACTAGAATTAGAGCAACTGGGGTATTATAAATCCCCAACGCATTTACTAATCTATAAACTGGAAAAGTCATAGCTGTTGCTGGAATAAATAGAGTAGAATACAGCATAGAAGTCACTAACTTCTTCCCTCTAAATTCCATCCTAGCAATAACATATGAAGACATGGAAATCATAACAATGCTAATAATAACTGATATAGACACTACTTTAAAGCTATTCCAAAAGTAAGTGAAAACATGAAGTTTTGTAAAAACATTTATATAACCATCAAGAGTAAAGTCAGTTGGTAAACTAATACCTGGATTTTTCATAGGATCTGCTTTTAATGATGATAAAAAGATCCACGCAATAGGGAAAATGGAAATTAAAATGGTAAGGAGCATATAACCATATATAAGAACTTTGCCTTTTTTACTAATACCATTTATATGTGTATTCATAATCATTTCCCACCTTTCAGTCTTTTTCTTTCTCTGAATAAAATATTAATACAAACGATAATCAACATTCCACCTAAGATTTGTATAACTCCAATTGTATTTGCACGAGCATACTGAGTTCGTGAGCTAGCCACCGCTAATTCTCGAATAACAAAACTGATACTTTTTGTTCCTGCAGCACCATTTGTCAAAAAGAATACTTCGTTATAGAGCAAAAATCCTGAAGTTGCTGCCATAATTGAAACAGTTTTAATTGTCCCCTTAATCATCGGAATCGTAATATACCACTCTTTCCTCCAACCAGTAATATTGTCTAAAATAGCAGCTTCTTGAACTTCTTCTGGAATAGCAAAAATTTGCCCTAGAATCATAATGGTTGATGCTCCTGCAAAGAAAATATAAGCGCCAGTCATAGCAGCTATATTTAATCCTGGAGTCAACAGTACTGAATCTTTAAACGATGGATTAAATAGATGAATAATTTGGTTAACAACGCCATAGTTTGGATTATAGATTTGAAGAAAAATCAATCCCATAGCAGCACTAGAAATGATACTTGGTACAATATAAAGATTTCTAGATATCTTCCAGCCTTTTTAATTTCTTAGATAATGTAATTGCAACAGATAAAGCTAAAGGAACTTGAATAATAACACCAATTACAGCCCAACGAACAGAATTAATTAGAGCTTCTGTAAAAAAATGGGTATTCTTTAAAAACATACCTATAATTTTCAAATAATTTATCAAATCCAAGAAACTCAGGGGTGTTTAAATTTGTATAATCCCATTTAGCAAATGAAGTTAAAAAGATTGTTACTACAGAATAAAAATAAAATAGAAAGAAACAAATCAACGTTGGCAAAAGAAATAAAAAGATAAATCGTCTTTTTTGATTCTTCCTATTTTGTAGGCTCATAACTTTTTGTGCCATAAACAAACTCCTTTTTTCAACTATATGAGTAAAATCAAGCTCAGTTGGCAGTGCCAACTGAGCTTCGATTCCACTCCCTAAAACAATTAACCAATCAATGATTTCAACACATCTTGAGTAGATTTCACTTTTTGATCAACATCTACATTTTCAGCAGCACTTTCTGTCAATGCATTGATAATAGCTGTGTGTACATCGCCACCCCAAACATCACTTACAGTTGGAACAACTACTTTTGCATTCTTAACTTGAGTGATTGCTTGTCCTAAAATTTTAGTGGTAGCTTCTGAACTCTTTTCTGAAAGTTCTTTTACATTTACATTTTCATTAGAAGGATTTGCTCCTACTTTTTTTCAAAAAAATTACTTTTTTTGAACATCATCGCTAGTCATATATTTCAAAAAAACTCAAGAGCTAGTTTTTGTTTAGCTTCAGACATCTTACTTGAGATAGTGATACCACCTCCAGAAGAACTAATTGCTACACCTGCAGGATAGATTCCAGGTGCAAGACTTGGGTTCTTAGACATCTCACCAGAAGCCCACACACCATTAAAGAAGACTGCAGATTTACCTTCTTGGAAGTCTTTAGAATAAGCATTAGCATCGCCACCAGCATTCTTAGAACCATTAGCTTGAATTTCTTTCATAACCATTTTCAAAGCATCTGCAAATTCTTTAGATTCGATTCCTTCTTTTGTTAATGGTTTGTCTAATAATTTACGCCCATTTTCTGTGGTTCCTAAAACTGTATTAAACAAGCGAATAGATGGTTCTCCAGCACCAAATGCATACACTCCATCTTGCTTTCTCACAGTAGCCATTGCTTGTGTAAAATCTTCCCAAGTATTCCACTGATCAGGTGTTTTAGCACCTGCTTTTGCAAATATATCCTTGTTGTACCACAAACCCATTGTAAATAACTGTTCGTGAACGGTATAAATTTTTCCATCTTTTTGGTTTTGTTTATAGTTCAAACCAACATTTTTTTCAAGCTTATTTGAATCGATATATGGTTTCAAATCTAAAACAAGTTTTTGTTCAATTGCAGCTAATGATACTGCATTACCTGCTAGGTCAATCACATCTGGAAATTCACCACTAGCAACCTTGTTATTCATTACATCCTTCAAATCACCATTTATAGGAATTGGTTTAAATTCTACACCACTATCTTTATGTTCTTCTGCAAATTTATCATATAAATCTCGCATAGTCTTAGCTACAGGCCATTCATCTTCACTATGATGATACCCATGATAAAATTCTAATACTTCTTTACCAGAAGAACTTCCACCACTTGCATCCTTAGATGTTCCACAAGCTGCTAAACCAAAGGTAGCTACTAACCCGATAACAGCGCATTTCAAAAGACTTTTTTTGTTCATGACAAAACCTCCGTTTTTTTATTTTTGTTTATGATAGCTGAGGATAATAATATTGTGTATCAGCAATATTTGTCATAATATCCTTTAACTCTGTATCCTCGTTTATTTTTACCTTGACTCAATAGCTGCACAACAATATTTCCCACAGCTGTAGCCTCAGTTGAACCTGTAAGAACTTCTCTACCAGTTCTATCAGCAATCATTTGATTAAAGTAACTGGCTCTAGCACCTCCTCCAATCACATATATCTTCTTATAAACCTTATGAGTTAGCCCTTCTAATAACTCTATCGTTTTTCCTATACGTTTCAGCTAGACTTTCATAAACGATTTTAAATAGTTGTCCATCTGTCCACTCTCTAGTTTCATGATGATAAGCTAGATATTCTGTTAAAGTTTTGTACATATCAGATTCTGTTGCAAAATTCAGTTGATTCAGTATCAATCAAAGGAAGATTTTTCTTTTTCTTTCTCCACCATTGTCCTAATATCATCAAAAGAATAGACTTTCCCTCTTCGTTCAAATGAACGTCTTAGTTCCTCTATGATCCATAGCCCTGTACAATTCTTCAGAAATGTAATCTCTCCATCTTTACCGACTTCATTTGTAAATCCATAACTGAAGGATTCGGTACTAAGAATAGGTGAAGAAAGCTCCACTCCAACCAAAGACCAAGTCCCTGATGAAATAAACAAACTATCTTCTGTCTTAGGAACTGATACAATCGCGCTTGCTGTATCATGACTACAAACATTCACAACAGGAATATCGCCTAAACCATACTCATCCTTTATCCTACCAAGGACATTTCCCTCTGAAACAATTTCAGGAAGTAAAGATGACTCCAATTCAAATAATTTTAAAATATTCTGATTCCACTTTTGACTTCTCGGATCAAAGAGTTGGGTTGTTGAAGCAATGCTTTTTTCTGTAGCAAATTTACCTGTTAAGAGATAATTAAACAAATCTGGCATTAAAAGAATCTTATCAGTTTTATAAAATGAATTAGGAAATTCTTGCCGTACCTTAAAGAGTTGAAATAAGGTATTTATCTCCATAATCTGATTTCCTGTTTCTGAATATAGTTTTTCTAATTCAGTAATTTCAGATATTTCCTTTAACACTCCTTTTGTTCTTTCATCACGATAGTGAACAGGTTGTGATAATAGCTTACCTTCATTATCAATAAGCCCAAAATCAACACCCCATGTATCAATACCGACAGATAAAATCTTGTAACTAGTATTAGCCAATCGGATACTTTCAAGAATTTTAGCTAGTAGAAAGTCAACATCCCAAGATAAATGCCCTTTTACTCTAATAGGTAGATTAGAAAAACGATTTATTTCTTCCATTACTAGTTTATTTTCAGAAAGGTAACCAACGATTGCTCTTCCAGAAGTCGCACCTAAATCTATTGCTAAAACCGCTTCCATTTCTCTCCTCTCTTCGTCCTTAATTAAGTTTATTATAATCCCCACATTTTATTTTTTCAATATGTGAACGCTTACTTGAATAAAATTCATACATTTACGCCATAAACATAAAAAAATAATTCAAATTTCTCCAATTTGTGCTATAATATAGTTGAGATGATAAATTAGGGAGGAGCTTATGATAAAAGATGAACGTGTACTTGAATTGATTGAAATTATCAAAAAGAAAAAAAGAATTGCCGTAAAAGAGCTGGCAGAAATCACTTTCTCCAGCACAAGTACCTTACGTCGTGATTTAATTTTTCTTAGAAAATCAAGGTCTTATCAAAAAGAAAGCACGGATACGTGACCCTGTCCTCTATGAACACAATTGAACTTTCTCATCAAATACGTGAAGGAGAAAGTACTAGGCAAAAAAAGACTAATCGCTAGTCTCGCTAAAGACTTTATTCGGTCAGGCATGTGTATCTATCTAGATTCTAGTACTACTACCTACGAACTTTGTCCCTATCTTTCTGAACTAGATAATTTGATTATTTTTTTACAAATGGTTTACATACTGCACAAACATTATCTGAAACAGTTAGAGATAGTTCTAAAATCTTTTATCACATCTGGAGAGGTAAAGCATCAATCTTGTTCCGTCATCAACTATGATAAAGAAAATTCTTTATTAGATCATTTTTAATATCGATTTGGCATTTTTGCTCAGCAAGAGGTATTGATGACCAATATGTTTATGAAGCATCTCTCAGTCAAGCTATTTCAAAAAAAGAATATTATTGACAAAGCCCATGAAACCATCTTACTGATTGATAGTTCTAAAATTTTACAAAGACTGGATTTTTTTAAAAATTAATCCCTCTCTAAATACACAACCTTTATTTCTGACACCTTGCCAGATCAAAAAAATTATTAGACGCAGTAGAATTATTTGATGGAGAATGGGT
>BNJV01001101.1_pt1 | contig 37380 bp, 68 predicted proteins | sample 8540591 | NCBI WGS metagenome assembly BNJV01 (sample SAMD00202457, study PRJDB9452) | human saliva metagenome | host: Homo sapiens
GGAAGTTACGGCTGACGATATGTCACCGCATTCCGTAAAGATACGACTGTATGCGTCATACATCGATCTCATAACTCTTAATCGTGCCTTCACGATCGACGTCAAAAGAGTATGCATCCTTCATGACGAATTCACGACTGCGCATTAAGCCGAAACGGGGTCTGATTTCATCTCTGTACTTTATTTTGCATCTGCCAAAGGTTGACAGGAAGCTGTTTATACGACCGTAATTCATTCCGGACAAGGGTCGTAATCAACTCTTCATGCGTAGGTCCGAGGCAATACTCATTATCGTGGCGATCCTTTAATTTAAACATTTCCGGTCCCGTATACATCCCAACGGCCCGTTTCACGCCAAATTTCCGCCGGCTGTACAATGGGCATCGCTACTTCCTGAGCGGAGCGATTCATTTCCTACGAATAATGTTTTCAACCTTAAGGCAAACCTTACGGCCCAGCGGTAGGAACGAATACAGTCCGGCTGCATTTTTACGCAACATACCGGCTTTTCAACATTAACTTGTGACTGCTACGTCCGCTTCTGGCAGGGTCATCCCGCAACGTGAGGCGCATATAACTTGGATGCCAACATATGTATACCCTCCCGCTATAACTCAGCCTTCCTGACCGACCTGTTTATTTTGATTCGTGAATAATATCACGATTTGTATTTAAGTATAGCATATGAATGTTTAGGCAACACGAGTGTTTATCTTGATATTTTGTCATATTTATACCGATGTGCTCTAGCAAAAACCGATCGCGTTTCTCTTCAATTTGACAAGGAAGGCAGACGATCTCTTCATGCAAAGCTCCTGTTTTTCTAAATACTGCATCGTACCGATGCCATAGTCTTCATCGGCAGTCGAGTAGACACGCCGCAACGACGGATGCTTGCCTGGGTGTCGGTGAAATTCGCACCGCTATCTTTCGCCTCTTTCAGCCCTCTGTATAGAAGTCATGGCTTCTGTATGATTTTTAAAGAGAATATACCAATCGTATTTTTCATTTTTATCCCAACGATTTCAATAGAAAGCAGTCGATACGCGTACGCAATTGTTCCGCATCGTGATCATCGTAATCCGTTTTCAATGTGCAAAGACGGAATATCCGATCCTTTAAAGCCGCTTGTACATCTCGGCTTTCCGTATCATAAGAGGTACAGAATTTCAGGTTTACGTCAATTACGCCGTCAACCTTATACTCTTTGCACAAACGCAATAAGTCGTCAATACGACCCGTATTGCAGGTGTAAAAAGCAGGCACAGTTATTTTTCATATATCGTTGTGCCAAGGCCATGATTTGACCGTCCGTATCCGTCGGCGTTTCATCCACTTGATGCTCAAAATACCTCGTACCGGTACAACATTCTTCACAGACAACGACGGCACCCGACGTTTCTACCAAGTGATGCATCTTCCAATTCGGAATAGCCATAGGGGTACCGGCCAGAAGGATGCGCTTTGTACCTGCAGGGACTACGCCTACGCCGTCGGCAATCCGTTTTTCCAGTTCGTCGGCCAAAGCATTGGCCACTATCCGTACATCTCTGCGGATCGTCGAAGGCAATTTGCATCATCAGCAAGGCATCTTTGCCGCTAATAGGAGCCGGGTCGGCCTTACGACGAGGCAAAGACTCTGTCTCAAAGCCTTGCGTCTCTTATTGAGAAGAACCATCGCATCATGTAGTTTTTCTCAGGTGTTACCTCATTACCCGTAAATTCTTCTACAACGGACTTGAATTCCTTAATTTCTCCGGCCCATTTTTCAATGTCTTTGGGTCGTTTCATTTGCGGCATATCCATGACATGCATGGGGACATCGCGACCGAGAATTTCATACGCTTTTTTCTTACCGTCACAAGTCGTTTCGCCTACGTACATATCGGCAATACGGAAGAACGGACAGGTACGACGATTCGGGCCCCTACAGAAGCCTTGATCAAAGGACACATACTTTTCGGTAAAACCTGTTTCTCCCGCCGGAACCCAGAACTGAGAGCCGCCGAAAGACCTGTAACAATACCGTCAGCCGCTATGATAATTTCGTCGGGTACATAAAGACAGAAGGTGCCGAAAACCTTACGTCCCTGTTTTTGCGCTTCAATCAATTCAGCCGGACGAATACCGTGAATATCCGAGACAACCATATCCCGAAAGCCATGCCTTCCGGTCGGTTCTTTTGGGATAAGTAAATATCCCCGAATGCCTGAGGTAATACGGAACATAGCGTATCGTGAGCCTCCAGGTGCATTCCCAACTCTTTCCACATTTCATGTCTGTCTGCCATCATTAAATACCTCCGCTTCTTATGATTTTATGCAAAAATAAACAGCCATGTCGAGGCGTCGCCTCGACAGACTGTAAATTCTATGATCCTATCCTAAAATATGCAGTGCTATAAGACCGCAAACGATGCCGATAATGACGACACTGAAGAAAATCGTAAACAAAGCCTTTGTAGGAAATGCTTTCTTGACGATAAGCAGAGACGGCAGGCTTACAGCCATAATGTCATCATATAGGTTACGGCTGACCGGTCGATAAACCGGCTGCCAGTAAAGGTTTGTACGCCGGAATTTCCTGCTGCCGTAGGGATGACGAACAAGGTACCGGCCAGGGCCAAGCCTATAATTACGAAAATATCATTGCCCCATTCACTGCCTACTGTGGGGAACAACCAGTACATGAGCAAAACCCAAGGCTAAGACGACAATTAAATAAGCCGTATGGTGTGAAGAATCAATTTCCACAAGCTTTTCATCCAACGGAGCATGAAGCTTTCCATGCATCTTCTTTATCTTTTAAAGCCAAGTCTTTTTCCGACACTACCGCCTTCACCGGCTGCCTTACCGGCCAACCAGGAAACACAGAAAACGGTAATAATCCGGCTACGATTCTAAAAGCCGCATATTCTCACGAAAGGACAAAGCCCATGAACACAATAGTCGCGGATTGAGAACCGGCTGGCCAAAAAGAAAGTAACGGCGGAACGAACCGATGCCGAACGAGCACGCAGACCTTTCCGTAACGGGGCGGCACAGCAGGTGCACATCATCCCCGGAAGGTGCGACGCCGCACTGCTACGCAGGCTCGATGCAAAATCAGTGGGCCCTTTCATAAACCGGGTTACCCACTTTACGCGGTATAAGACTGCACTAACGAACCGACAAGAAGGCCCAAGACAACAGCCTTCCAAACGGCTGTGCGTCAAGCCGACGCTAATCGAGACCGCTTGCACAGACGGCTCCGGCGCCTGTGCGACGTTCCCGTAATAATGGATGAGCCGATACTTCCCTTGGCTGCCGCTACGAAAAGCCTTGGCATAGTACGGATCCCATTTGACGTAAAAGAGCCCGACTACGGCCACAATAGCAAAAATTAAAGGAAATAAAACCTATGCGTCTCTTACTCATATTGTCTTCCATGTAAAATCCCCCGTCGTCCTACTTGCAAGCACTTGCCAAGGTAACACAACATATAACAAATCTCATCTTCCTGAACGGTTCGTACGCTGATTAGAACTCTATCATGCTGGACTCGCACAATAACGGGAATATCCGCTTCACGCAGACGCTTTTCCGCCTCTGCCGCCGTTATCCCGTCGATGTCCAAGGCTACGGCATAACCGGGCATATTGTACTCGGGATAAGAACCGCCGCCGACCATATCCGTCACTTCTTCTACCTTTCCACCGAACGGGAAGATTTTCTTCAGAACACGAATAAAAACGACCGCACTTTTCCTAGCTTCGTCCTTGGTCAGAGCCAACATTTGCAAGACGGGAATATCCCGAGATGGCCCGTTCTTCATCCAAGAGCGAAAAGTCGCTTCCAAAGCGGCAGTAGTCATCTTATCAACGCGCAAAGCCCGTAAGTTGATTCTTTTTCATCGCCTCAATATATTCTTTTTACCTACGATAATCTCCGCCTGAGGACCGCCAAGAGCTTATCGCCGCTGAAGGTCACACTATCACACCCTTTGGCAATCGCTTCCTTTTACGGTAGGCTCATAAGGCAAGCGAAACGAGTCTGTCGATTAAAAGGCCGCTTCCCAAGTCGTTAATTAACGGCAACCCGTGATCGTGTGCCAGCGTGACATATCTTCCATAGGCACGCTTTTCCGTAAATCCCACTATGTGGTATTACTTGAGTGCACCTTCATGAGAGCTCCCGTTTCCTCACCGATGGCCCCGGCATAATCGGACGAGGGTCTTATTGGTCGTCCCGACCTCGCAAATATGACCGCCGCTATGCTCAATAACCTGAGGAATACGGGAAACTTACCGCCGATTTCGACTCAACTCGCCACGAGAAATAACCACTCCTTTTCCCTTTATCAGCGTATTTAAGGCCAACATAACGGCTGTCTGTTGTTATTAACGACAAGAACGTCTTCCGCACCGTAAGTTCTCCTGAGCATATCCGTCAAATGAGAATGGCGGGAACCTCTTGGCCTTGAGCAATATCATACCCAGGTTTGAGTAGATATCGGCCACGGCCGCCACATGCAGACATACGGATTCACCCAATACGGAACGTCCTCAATTCGGTAATGCAACACCGTACCTGTTGCGTTGATGACGCGGCGCAGGCGAAAGGCCTCGTCGATCTTGATCTGCTTCGATACGAGAGCGCTACTTCTTCATCAGCAGGCACGTCCGTTATCTTTTTATGTAAAAACATCCTCTCATCGTGCAACACCTTTTGCAAAAGCGTCTTTTACAAGAAGCGGTGAGATACGAATCGGCTAAAGGCCGTACATAATCGGAGCGAGCTCAAAAACACGTCCACCTTCGGAAGAAGAGGTCATACATTCCGTTTTTCTTTTCACTATGGACCAACTTTCTACTGTAATAGAGTGTACCGTTCTATTTTATACTTCACGGTATGTAACGGACAAGCCTTCTTTTTCAGCATGGTAAAAAGCCGTCACAGGAAAGCTGTTCTTCTTCCAAAAGCGTTTTTAAAGCTCCTTCTTCATTCAATTCGTACTTTAATGAAAAGCCGCAACTGGCATATATTTTGAGAAGGTGTCGGTATAATGCGTACTGCCAAGCCCTCTTTTTTAGCCCTTTCTTCTATGACCATGGCATCGCGCGTGTTTTTCAGCAGGGCTACGCCATAACGTTCCGTAGTCATTACGGTTTAATGATGCGATAAGCCTTACGCATCATCTCAACAATGGCATACATATTCGTAACTTCTCCTACGGCGACCTTCTCGGTCAGGCCGTAGAAGTTGAAACGCACCGCAGCCGAAGATTTCCGTCCGGCAGCCGCCATCTTTTGCAAATCTTCCAATACTTCCGAGTCTTTAGTAATAAGAGGTACCCCGCCGTTATAGAAAATAATGCGGCGCGGCAGCACATCTTGTTCCGTCAAAGAATAAATGAATCCTTTCATCAGATTCTTACCCAACTGTTCATCGCCTTTACCCATGGTAGGCGAATCGATGACGACAATATATTCATCCGTATCCTTATCCGCTGCAGGTACTTGAACCGCTTGTTCGCCTTCAGTCTTGGTAACGGTTACGACAAAAACGATCGGCACTTTCTTCTTTTTAATTCATAAGCATAGCCGAGTTCCGCCGCCATTTTTGTGCAAAGTTTTCCGTAGCGATTTTTGTTATCTCACCGTCGTTTCTGCTACATCTTCCGTTCTTAAAGCCTTACGTGTTTCAATCACGGGTAACGGGCATGCCATTCCGACTGCATTTACTTTTACCATTTTAAATCCCCTTTACATAAAACAAGGAACACCTTTTGCATTGTGTCGGTTTCCTTTAAATAACAGTGCGAAAAAGGTACGCCCCTTCGCACACTTCTATTGAGATATAACTCAAATAGGTTTTTGTTTCTTCTCGTTCGGGATGAGAAAACAAATCCTCAGTGGTACGTCGCTCTATGATTTGCCCCTTTTCCATATAGACAACATAGTCGGCCAATCGCTTCGCCTGTGACAGATTGTGCGTCACTATTAAAACGAGCACAGCGGTCTTTCAGTTTTTCAGTGTCTCTTCAATACGCAAGGTACTTTTGATATCCAAAGCCGAGCAAGGTTCATCAAGTAATAAAACCTGAGGATCCAAAGCCAAGGCACGAGCTATGCATAAGCGTTGCTGCTGGCCTCCCGACAAAGACCCGGCCGGTGAGTCCAACATATCTTTGACTTCATCATACAGCCCTGCCGCTTTTAAAGCTTCAACGGCTGTTTCCCGCCGCTGTAACGTTGTCCCCTTACGATGATAATTCAATGCATAAAGCATATTATTCATAAGAGAAAAAGGAAAGACTGTCGGCTGCCGCCCTATGAGCCCTACTTCTTTTTCCGAAGCTCACCCACATCCATGCCGGATATATCCTGTCGTCTAAAAAAATCTTGCCGCCATGAATCTGTACGCCGTCACCCAAGGTTTGATTCAGGCTATGCAACAACGTGGATTTTCCGCATCCGGACATACCGATAATAGCGTTACGGCCTGCTCCAGGTACGATTAAGTCGATATCTTTTTAAAATATCCTTATGCTTTGTCCCTACCCGTAAGCCTTCTATACGAATCATGAGCCTTCATTATTTTCCCCGCTTTAATGCAAATCTGCAAATACAATTAACAATCAAAAAGCATTACTATAAGAACGAATGCCGTTTCCGTATGCCAAGGACACGGAGTATCCTCACTTACCAATAAATACAAATGGTAAAGGCAGGGACATAAAGGATCCGAGAGTCCCGGGAGCCTTCTTGTAAACAAGACGGCTCCCGTAAACATGACGCAGTCGCCTGCCCGCATTACCCGATAGCCGAAGGCTACGGCTGAAAAAGAACTCCTGTTTTCCTCGTGCCTATAACCAAGGTAGCCACAATATGCATATCCCCATACCCCAAAGCTCTGGCAGCTGCGATACGGTCCACAGGATATCTACGGAACATTTTTTCCAAACGTACGGTAATAAAAAGGAATAATCATGATTCCCAACGTCATACCCGCCGTCAATACGCTCTTATGTATATCTCAAATGAATAAGAAAAATACTGTACCCGAAAAGACCCTAACAAGACGGACGGTATACCGGAAGCACACTCGGTACAGCGATCCTCATATAATCGTCTATTCTGCAAATGAATACGGCCCCACACGGTCAAGAGTGTCGCACCTAAGGATGCACAAACGGCCGCTACCGCACCGGACAACAGGGAGCCCACAATAGCCGGAAAAATACTGCCCACGTTCCTAACGGTGTGCCTGAAGGAAAATCAAGAATAAAGGACGGATCTAAGTACGCTTCGCCCTTAACCAAAGATGTACGAAAAAGACGAAAAGAGTCATCCCTACGGTCAGTAATCCGCATATCCAAATATAGAGGAAAGTAACTTTTTAACATCCCCAAGAACTCCTCTTCTTATGTCGTACAACTCTCATAAAAGACCGGACAGAAGAAGTAAAAACAAGAGTACATGCCGGCGGCATATAAGGCACTGTAATGCAGACTTCCGTACTCGGCACTGCCCATCTCAAGGCAATCAGTGACGGTACGGATTCGCCTTACCCCAAAAATTCAGGCATGAATGACCGCACTTTTCCCATAACCATCATGACGGCCATCGTTTCTCCCGCCGCTCGTGCAAAGGATAATATCCAGAGCACCTGATAACGGCATTTGCATATAAGGTAAGACAATCCGGCGTATAAAATACATCATACTCGGCTCCCCAATGCCAGTGATGTACCTTCAGTACAAGCGTACGCACCTCACCGATGGACTCGACACAAGTAGATACGACAAAGGTAACAACATAACGACGGGACAAGGGCGGCAGCGAGTATAGACTCACCGGATGCCAACTCAAAATCCTGCCGATTCGATTCACCACAACGGTTAAGCCGATAAAGCTGAAAATAACGGAAGGAACTCCCGCCAACATATCAATAAAAGCCAAGAGTATGTCTCGTATGCGGGCAGATACAAAAAGAAAGAAACAGGGCACATCCCGTGCCTACGGGGACTGCCAACAAAACGGGCCAATAAGGATGCGTACAGGCTGCCGCAGATCATAGGAAAAATCCCCAACTCGAGGCGGATTTCCCAAGGGATTCCAGTTTTGCGAGAACAGGAAGGTTAACCAATCGGTTTCTTCGCCTACAGGCAATCCTTCATGACATATGAAGAGAATAAAAAGACAAACAGTCCGATAACGAACCAGGCCCCTGCCGTCACACCGTATTGAATGAATCTTTTCACTCTTTTTTCATACACTTCGTAAGAGAGACGGACGAAAATCGTCCGTTATCTTTTTAACCTATTTTGCGGAATAAATCCCATAGCTTCAATCAGCTTTTTGTCCCGCATCGGAACGCAAGTAGTCCATAAAGGCGTGAACTTTGTAAGTTCACCGCTACCGACGATAAGTAAAGGACGCTGAATCTTGACGAGCTGTCAACAATCGTTTCCGGTGTAGCTGCGACGCCGTCAACTTTTAAAGCAAAAATTTTTCCTTCATTTTGCTTAGCTACTCCCCGTAAGAAGCGTAGCCTCACGGCATTTCTTATTTTCAATAATCTCTGGCTACGAGAGCTCCCCTATGGACGGTGCCTGGATGGCCTTATCCGTAACCTTCGTATCCCCCATGATCCCTGAATACTTCATGAGCACCGCCGCCCAAATCTCTCGTTACAACAACAATTTCGTTGCCGGCAGGGACGGATCACTTCATTCAAGTCTTATCTTCACCGGAGAAAATCTTTTTAATTTGATCACTCGTCAAATTATCTCAATTTTTAGCAATAGGGGTTATTCGGTTGACGGCAATGGTCAATGCATCGATACCCACCTTGTATTCCTGATAGTTTTTAATTTTTCCTTTTTCGCTACTCTTTTACTTCTCTGGCCACTAAGTCGAAAGTCGGCCGTACCGTCAAGCAACGCTTTAATGCCTGCACCGGAACCGCCGGACGTAACGTTAATTACAATATCCGCGTCAGGGCAAAAAGACGAGTTCACTTTGTTCCATTTACCGTACTGTTCCGTAAAAGCCGTACCCGCTTTAGTGAGCAACCGGCGCCAAGGTTGAGCGATCCGAAAAATGTAATATCCGTCTTTTTCCTTCGCCGTATTGCCGCCGTTACCGCAGGCTGCCGTAAAACAAGACTTAGCTCCCCCAGGGCTAATACTGCTAAAAATCTACGTGTAAACATATGACAACTCCTTTGTAATTATTGTAGAATACGCATGGAAATAGTATCCCTTCTTTATAACAGGTCTTCCGGACAACTTCTATAAGTTTTTCCCGTATTGCAAAAACAAAGAAATTTCTAAACAACTATATGCGTATTATACTTAACAGATATTATCTTACTGCATGCATATATGCCGGTCAATTGAGTATTAATAAGATAAAAATATGCCAAACTATTAATTAGTATATTTTATAAATAACCGTGATTTTTATAGGCTTTTTATTAAAAATCTTATACATTGACTTTGACAAAGGGGGATTTGATATTACTTACACTTTTTCTAAGCATATCTTTAAGCTTCGGCTCGATTAATCCGTACTTCCCGTGTTTTCTCTTGTAAACAACGCTTATTTTATCCGTATCGGCATTTAAAAACACGAAGAAATCGTGTCCTACCAAGTTCATCTGTAAAATAGCTTCTTCCACATCCATAGGCTGGGGAGTAAAGGTTTTTCGTTCTTACAATTTCAAAGCTTCATCCGATTCAGGAGATTCCGTGACAGAGTGGGTTTGAAAGGACCCGTCCTTAATACGTCTGGCAAGCTTTGTCTTATATTTGTGAATCTGACGCACCATCTTATCAAATACGATATCAATGGCTGCATACATATCTTCACCCGTTTCTACAACACGAAGAACGACTCCGTCTACCCTCAAGGTAAGTTCCGCAATCTTTTCTTTTCTTTTTCGACGGAAAGCATGGCCTGTAAGGCCACATCGAGTATCGAAATATTTCATAATTTTTCTTTTTCGTGTTTCAGCACATAATCCTCTAATGCCGCCGTTATTTCAAGGTTCTTACCGCCATACTGTTGCCTAATACATCCCATCCTTTCTGAAGACCCGTTTCTTGTCTTCTTATATTATATATTCGACATAAGTTTCCGAAATCCTTTCTTTTTTCCTTAATGTTAATATTTATTTTTGTCAATCTTTCGTTGACAACGTTGCAGAATTCATGCTACTATCAAATCCGTAATTAAATAGCCGTTCATCCAGAGCAGCAGAGGACTGGCCCTATGATGCTGCGGCAACCCCCGCAAGGGAAGGTGCCAAGTCCAGCGGATTCCGACAGATGAGTGCTGTATGTATGTACCGCCGTCACCTGTTGACGGCTTTTTATTATCTTTATTTAGCTATATCCCGTAAAGGAGCGACCTTCATGATAACCTTAAAAATGTTACCAAAGTATACGGTACTAAAACGAAGGTTAATGCTTTAAGAGGCATCGACCTGAATATTAAGGCCGGAGAAATCTTCGGTATTATCGGCAAAAGCGAGTGCCGGTAATCGACCCTCGTGCGTTGCATTAACATGCTTGAAAGACCGACAAAGCGGGCCATATTATTATTGATGACCGCGATATGGCGTCCCTTTCCGACAGCCAGTTGCGCCAGGAAAGAAAGTCTATCGGTATGATTTTCCAACACTTTTTAATCTTCTTTCGTCACGTACCGTTTTTCGACAATATCGCCTTCCCCTGGAATTGACAGGCACCCCTGAAGGACATTATCGCTAATAAGGTGGAGGGACTTTTAGAACTCGTCGGTTTAAGTGACAGAAAGTTCAACTATCCTTCCCAGCTTTCAGGCGGACAAAAACAACGAGTGGGTATCGCCAGGGCTTTGGCCAGCGATCCTAAAATTCTCTTATGTGATGAAGCTACTTCCGCCTTGGATCGCAAACGACGACCTCTATTTTAGAGCTTTTTAAAAGATATTAACAAACGCTTAAAAATCACGATTATCCTCATCACTCATGAAATGGCGGTTGTTAAAGATATTTGTGACCGTGTTGCCGTTATTGAAGGCGGATATATTAAAGAGTGCGGTTCTGTCGTCGATATTTTCACGGATCCCCAATCGGAAACAATGCAGGAATTCGTTAAGTCCGTTATTAACACGGAAGTCCCCCAAGGCATTACACGCCTGGGCGTAACGAATCAACCCGAAGAAGGGCGCAATATGCTCATTCGTGTTCGCTTTAAGGGGCAGAGTTACTAACGATCCCCTCATTGCCAATGTAATTCGTCATTCCGATGCGGATATCAGTATCTTATACGGAAATATCGATTATATTCAAAACATTTCCTCTGGTTACCTGATTTTTACTATTATCGGCTCCTTGGAAAGTCAAGTGAAGGCCCTTGATTATATTAAAGCTTACCCGTAGAAAGTGAGGTCCTCAGCTATGTCCCCGGAAATCGTTAAACTCTTATTACAAAGGCGTAGAAGAAACAATATTCATGGTTGCCGTCTCAGAATCATTACTACTGTCATCGGTATCCCCTTAGGTATCCTTTTTGGTTACGACTGACAAAGGGACATATTCTCGAGAATGCACCGATTAACCGCGTCTTCGGCACAATCGTCAACATCATTCGCTCCGTGCCCTTTATCATTCTCATGGTTGCCATCATTCCTTTACTAGCTGGTAGCAGGCACCTCCATCGGCACCTTGGCGGCTTGCGTTCCCATAACAATTGTCGCCATTCCTTCCTCAGCCGTTTGGTCGAAACATCCGTACGCGACATCGACTACGGTCTCATTGAGGCGGCTCAATCCATGGGCGCTACTCCCTTTCAAATTATTCGCAAAGTCTTGTTAGCCCGAAGCTTTGCCCACTATTATCAACAACGTACAGTTCTTATCGTCAGCCTTATCGGTTCTTCCGCCATGGCCGGTGCCGTCGGCGGCGGCGGTTTGGGGGACATTGCCATTCGTTAGGTTACCAGCGATTCCGTACGGACGTCATGTTGGCGACTATTGTTATCTTGATCACAGGGTCAACGCTATTCAGTCCTTCAGCGATTTTCCTTTCCGTAAAACAAATAAACGCTAAGTTTCGATATAAATACAAATAAGAGGCTCGTGTCTACACGGGCCTCTTATTTCGTATATCTTATAAAAAGTCTTTAATTTTTCGCGTTTGCCCCAGTTACGCAATTTACTGAGCGCCTTGCCTTCGATCTGGCGAATACGTTCACGCGTAACGTTAAAATGTTGTCCACTTCTTCAAGGGTTCTCGGTCTGCCGTCCTTCAAGCCGAAACGTAAGTAAAGAACCTTTCGTTCTCTATCCGTAAGGCACGAGAATACATCTTCTATCTGTTCTTTCAGTAAAATAAAGGAAGCCGCATCATCAGGGGCTATGGCTTCCTGATCTTCAATGAAGTCGCCCAAATGCGAGTCTTCTTCTTCACCGATAGGAGTTTCCAACGATACCGGTTCTTGAGCGATTTTCATGATTTCTCTGACACGTTCAACCGGTACGCCCATTTTTTCCGCAATTTCTTCCGGCAACGGTTCTCTGCCCTTATCCTGTAACAACTGGCGCGAAATACGTATAAAGCTTATTAATCGTTTCCACCATATGTACGGGAATGCGGATGGTACGTGCCTGGTCGGCAATGGCACGCGTAATGGCCTGACGAGATCCACCACGTAGCATAGAGTGCTGAACTTGTAGCCCTTACTGTAATCGAGATTTTTTTCAACAGCTTTCAACAGTCCCAGGTTGCCTTCTTGAATTAAATCCAAAACAGCATACCGCGGCCCTACATATCTTTTTGGCAATGCTGACGACAAGGCGCAGGTTGGCATCTGTCAGCTTCTTCTTGGCAATATTTCCGGCACTTACTTCTTCAGGTGTTGCCCTTCGGCACTGCCGGCTTCAATTCTCTTGGCCAACATAATTTCTTCTTCTGCCGACAGCAGGGGAACTCAGCCGATTTCCTTCAAATACATGCGTACGGGATCATCGATATTGACGCCTTCAGGTACGGATAAATTTACATTTACCGTTTCGTTTTCCGACTCTTCATCGGCATCATCATTTTAAACTTTCATTTTTCATTCAGTTGCTCCGATTCGCCGAGCACATCTACACCGTTATCCGTGAAATGTTCATACATTCTGTCCATTTCATCAGCCGTCATATCACAGTCGCCCATGGCATTCATAATTTCCGAATAGGATAAACTTCCCTGCTGTTTTCCTTTTTCCGTCAATTCGTTAATTTTCTCTGAAATCTGGGCCTTCCGTTCTTCTTCGGAAACTTGTTTTTTATCGCTCTTTTTCTTCCCCGTTCCTTTAGAAGCTTTTTACCCGTACTCTTTTTAGTCTTCTTAGTACCGCTTTTTCTTAGCCGGTTTATCGACTTCCGTCGTAATAGTTTCTTCCGTTGTTTCCAAATCTTTTTCTTTATCTTTATTAGCTGCCAAAGTGGTGTGCTCCTTTTCCCTGACGAAAGAGATTAATGTTTTAATCTCTTCTCCCAAGCTGCTACATGCCGCTAACTCGTCTTTCAACCGCAAATCATTGCGAATGCTGTATTCAGCCGCCCGTGCGCTGTGCTCTTTATAATCATTTTGCAAAGCCTGTAACTTAAAACGTAATACATAGTCCAGTAATACCTGTTCATCCATGGGCACTTCATCGGACATCAGAATCCTTGCCGTTTCCGCCTCTCCTTCAGTAGACAGGCCTTCACGAACGGACGATACGGAATAGCCGCCCGTCTGTGTATACTGTCTGTGAATCTCTTCGAAAGATACTTCGTCTCACAGGGTCGACAAAATAAGAAGCTTCCATTTTTATCTTCAATACGACCGTACGACTCAGGATGTTCCAAGAGACTGCGTAAAATATTTTTCTTCCGCAACGGCCGTCGTACTGCCTCGTCGAGCCGATTCGGTTTGTTTTACTACATTAGTCGATATCACTACCGGCTGTCGGCCCGCTTCGGGATGGCGACGTACATACGCATTATATTCGCTACGCACGGCGTTTTCATCGATTTTGTAACCGTTCCGCCAACTGGCCATAAAGGCATCAGCCACTACGGCGCTATCCGTCTGTACCAAGGCGGGCATGACACTGGCTGTAATACTCGACTTGCCTTCAAGCGTATCCGCATCATACTCTTTTCAAGGCTGTCAGCAACATATATTCAAGAACACCCGGAGCGGCTTGCAAAAGGCTTCCCTAAAATCATCGGGCCCGTGTGCGTTAATATATTCGTCCGGATCTTTACCGTCAGCTAAAACAAGGACGCGTATACGTAGTCCCAACGTCCTGACGATTTCCATGGCCCTCAGGGTAGCCTGTCTTCCCTGCCGTATCCATATCGTAGGCCAGAATCAGTTCTTTCGCCTGCCGTCTGCAACAGTCGAGGCCTGTCGTTCTGTAAAGGCCGTTCCCAGTGATGCCACTACGTTGGTGATTCCCTTATTATGTGCCGACACGACATCCATATATCCTTCGACCAATACGGCCCGACCCTTCATCGTAAATGCTCCGATGAGCCCGATTGAGGGCAAATAAGAGGTTTCGCTTATTGAAAATCGGCGTTTCGGGTGAATTCAGATACTTCGGCTTACTGTCATCCAGAACACGACCGCCGAATCCGACAACACGGTCTCGGCCGTCATAAATGGGAAAGATGACACGATTGCGAAAGGCATCACTAAAACCGGCCGTTTTTCTTTAGCCAGCCCCAGTTCAACCAATTCTCTCCCCGCTACGCCTTTTGGCCGCAAAAGCATCGGTCAGCTTATTCCAACTGTCGGGAGCAAAGCCCAGCCTAAAGTCGCGAATCGTCTGTTCCGACAGGCCGCGTTTTCGTAAATAAGCCTTTCCTTCTTCTCCGTAACGCGTTTTAACCAAACAGTTATGAAAGAAGGCACATGCCATTTCGTTGATTTTTATAGAGTCGCTTTCGTGCTTCGTCTCGCTTTTATATCTTCGGCCGAACGCTCTTCTTCAGGGACCTGTAAACCCGGCCCTTTTCAGCCGAGCGTCTGACCGCTTCGGCAAAAGAAATATTTTTCTTTTGCCATAAGGAACTTGAAAGACATCTCCCGATGCATGACAGCCGAAACAATAATACAATCCTTTTTCGGCCGTTACGGTGAAATGATGCCGTCTTTTCGTTGTGAAAAAGGACAACAGGCCCAAAATTTATTGCCCCGTCGTTTTAACCCGGCGTAATCGGATATGACGGAAACGATGTCATTCGCTTGTCGCACCTGCTCAATAAATTCATGAGAAAATTTTCATCGTCATCCCTTCACCCTGTTATTTCTGTAAAAACTGCTATGCTATTCTTCGTACATATATAATATTCGCTGTCCGTCCTTAAAATCCTTCTTTTTCTGAAAAATTTCTTGACCACTTTTCTCATACTAGTATGCATTAAGGTCAAAAATACACTTTTTATAAATTATTATCACTTCCCTAGCAATACTCTATGGATTTTATCAGTTACCGTTTTTGTATAATAAGGCATACGGTATTTGCCATGCATATCAGAATCAGGGAGAACTTTTTCATGCTGCGATTTTACAGTCGGTTCGTTACAGAAGCCCACTTCTTTCGCCGGAGCCCTCAAGCATTTCAGCATCTCCGCTACATCCAGACGGAAAATCAAGAACAACGGCATATGCCTGCGAAACGGATACCCTGCATCCATGAAAGACCTGGTTCACCAAGGCGACTCGCTGGAAGTGATATTGCAGCCGAAAGATACGATTGCAGCCGAGGCGATTCCTTTATCCGTTGCCTACGAAGATGACTATCTGATGGTTGTCAATAAACCGCCGGGTATGTTAATGCATCAAACCTCTTCCGAACGTTTTCGGTACCTTGGCCAACGCCGTCATGTATTATTATAAAATGCACGGCTATGACCACGACTACCATCCCGTACATCGTTTGAGACCGTAATACATCCGGTCTTTGTTTAATTGCTAAAGAAAGTTATGTGCAACACCTGTTTGACAAAAACAGACTCTTTTACGCCCGTACCTATACGGCCCTTGCACAAGGACGCTTTCCGACTATTCTGGCAACGGTTCATACGCCCATAGGGCGTGACCCAGACAGTATCATTAAACGCCATGCGGAGAGGACGGAAAAGAAGCTCATTCCGATTTTACTCGCTTGGCCGTCTGTGATGATTTCAGTCTTATACGCATTACTCTTCACACGGGAGAACACACCAAATCAGGGTACATAGTGCCTACTTGGGCCACCCCCTTATAGGTGACGATTTATACGGCGGTTCTCGCAGATTTTTAAATCGCCAGGCCTTACACGCCGGTTCCGTGCGCTTCATCCATCCCGTAACGGGTCATATGACACTGTAAATGTTCCTTACCGACCGATATGCAGACCTTGGTCGCAACGGCTTGTTGGGATATTTAAATTTTTCTTTTACGAGGAGGACTCTCATGCCTTTAGTTACTACTACGGAAATGTTTAAAAGCTTATGCCGGCCATTATGCCGTCGGTGCCTTCAATATTAATAATATGGAAATCGTTCAAGCCGTTACGGAAGCGGCCGGCGAATTGAATTCTCCCATTATTCTCCAAGCTTCGGCAGGGAGCTCGCAAATATGCTAAACCGGCTTATTTAAAAGCACTTGGTTGAAGCGGCTTTGGAAGAATATCCGAATATTCCCATGGCACTACATCTTGATCACGGTGCGGACTTTGAAACTTGTAAGGATTGTATTGACGGCGGCTTCACGTCCGTCATGATTGACGGTTCTCAGTACAGCTTTCGATGAAAAACGTAGAATTGGCTAAACGAGGTTGCCGACTACGCTCATGAACGGGGCGTTGTCGTCGAAGCCGAGTGGGTAAATTGGCCCGGTATTGAAGATGATGTGAAGGTGGCTGCTCACGAAGCTTCATACACGTCCCGAAGAGGTTGAAGAATTTGTCAGCCGAACGGGTGTCGATTCCTGGCTATCGCCATCGGAACCAGTCACGGTGCGTATAAATTCAAACCCGAACAATGCACGAAAAACGCAGACGGCGTTTATGTGCCGCCTACACTTCGTTTTTGACATTTTCGAAGAAGTATCCCGCAGACTGCCTGACTTCCCTATTGTCTTGCACGGTGCCTCTTCCGTTTTACCTGAATACGTAAAAAAATCATTAATGCCAACGGCGGTAAGCTCGACGAAGCTATCGGTATTCCCGAAGATCAGTTACGTCATGCCGCATCCTTAGCGGTCTGCAAGATCAATATCGATTCGGACTTGCGTTTGGCTTTAACTGCCGGTGTACGTCAGCATTTGGCTCAGTATCCCTGCACACTTTCGATCCCTCGTCAATATTTGACGGACGGTCGTACGTTTGTAAAAAGACGCTGTAAAGCACAAAATCAAAATGTTTTTGGGTTCGGAAAACAAGGCATAACTCTTGATTCGCTATGTTTTTATGCTATACTTACTAACAGTGTTATTGTAAGCAGGGAGGTGAATCGGTTTGCCGCAAATTAAATCCAATATCAAAACGATGGAAAAAGACGCCGCTCGTCATGCAGCTAATTCCGCGTAAAATCTTCCGTTCATACGGCTATTCGTCGGACTACGGAAGCAATCGCCACCGGTGATGCAGACGCAGTAAAAAAGCGTATGATAAAGCCAGCAGTGTTATTGACAGTGCTGCTCGCAAAGGTGTGCTTCACAAGAACACAGCTGCTCGTAAAAATCCCGTTTGGCTGCTAAAGTAAACAGCGCCAACCAAATAATTGAAATACCGGCAAGCCCCGTTATATACGGGGCTTGTTTTTATAATATTGTGAGGTATATATGATTAGACCTGAAGGCAACCAAATTACACATTTTTCTGGGGTTTTCTTTTCCCTCTTATTGACTCAGTTCGCTCTCGTCGGCAGCAGTCTCTTCAGCAGTATTTTTCAGCGGCAATGCGGGTACGACGGATCTGGCAGGTGTAGCTGTGGCTGCCAATATCTGGTATCCTCTTTTTGCCGGTGCTTGCGGCATAGCCTTCGGCATTTCGCCCATCATTGCCCCAATTACGCGGGGCCCGTAAGACGGAAGATATTCCCGTCTTTATTACACAAAGGGATTTATACATCTTTTTTTCTTACTGTAATCATTGTATGCGGATCTCGATTTCTTCTTACTCCTTTTTTATCTCTCCTGAACCTGGAACCTGCCGTACAGGCTATTGCCGAACACTATTGGCTGGCTTTATCTTTCGGCATTTTCCCTATGTTGGTACAGGCGACTCTGCGCTACGCCGTAGATGCCCACGGAATGACGCGACTTTCCATGGGCGTATTACTGTCCAATCTTTTTATTTCTATAGGCCTCTTTAAACTCTTTATCTTCGGAGGATGCGGAATTCCCGCCCTGGGAGGTGCCGGCACGGCTTACGCCATGACAACGGCATCCTGGATTACCTGCACGGCTTTTTATCATTATTCTCCATTTCAAGGCACCGTTTAAAGCATACCGTTTATGGTCGGATTTTCGTAAGTTTTCATGGGTCCATTGTCGTGAGCAACTGCGTTTAGGCTTACCTATGTTCGTAGCTATCTTTTGTGAAACCAGTCTTTTTTCTATTGTCGGACTGCTCATGAGTGAATTCGGTACCCTTTATATAGCTGCAAACCAAGCAGCCATCAGCTATTCCACCTTTGTCTACACCGTCCCCTGGAGTATCAGTCTGACTGCTACCATTGTCGTAGGTTATGAAGTCGGTGCCAAAAATAAAATTAAAGCCCTGCAATATGATACGATATGTTTCTTCGTATCCTTGTCATTACTGGTCCTGACAGCACTTTTTACCTTCACCTTCCTGAAACGACATTGCCGCCCTTTTTCACACATGATAAAGCTACACTCGTAACCATTCGCAGCCTTTTAATCTTCGCTCTTATCTTTTCTGCCTGTGATGCTATGGGTACACCGGTCCAGGGCATGTTGCGCGGCTATAAAGATGTCCGTATCATCACCTACGTCGCCTTTGTCACATACTGGATTATTGCCGTTCCCATGGGCTATGTATTGGCTCATTATACAAGCTTCGGCCCTTACGGTTATTGGTTAAGTCTCGTAATCAGTCTCGGACTGAATGCTCTTATTTTTAAACGGCAGACTTTGGTTCTATACAAGTCGCCGCTCACTCTAGGAGGTATTTTATGAATCGTCGACAAATGGAAATATATGCGACCGTACTCTTAAAAAGGGTATTAATCTTCAAAGAAAACCAAATCCTTGTTATTAATGCCCCTGTAGAATCACATGACTTTGTTTCAGTCCTGGCTGAAAAAGCATATGAGTCAGGAGCTTCCCAAGTAGTTCTTAACTGGCGCAGCAATGCATTGACACGTTTAAAAATACGACCATGAAGAGCTTGCTTCTTTCGAAGACTTCCTACGTGGCGTCGCGATTTTCAGTCTGACCTACTATCGCAAAGGAGCAGCTTTCTTAAGCCTTATTTCCGCTGATCCCTGATTTATTGAAAGGCGTAGACAAAGAAAAAAATTAGTCGCCTTCCAAAAGGCATCTCATACAGCCCTTAAAGAATACTCGGACGGTATCATGGCCTCTAAAGTAACATGGCTGGTTGCTGCCGTTCCTTCTCATAAATGGGCCTCTATTCTCTTTCCCGAAAAAGAGCCCGACTGAAGCCTATACGGCTTTAGAAGAAGCTATTTTGAAAGCTTCACGTAGCGACAGTCCTACACCCTTAGAAGCCTGGGATAATCACTTGAACGATTTAAAGAAACGCCGCCAATGGCTGACGGATAAAAGCTTTTAAAGCCCTCCACTATAAAAACGACCTTGGTACGGACCTTACCGTCGGCTTTACCGAAAGCATCATATCTGGCAAGGCGGGAACGGAAGAGTCGGCTGAAGGCATTTCCCTTTTAACGCCAATATTCCTACGGAAGAAGTATTCACGGCTCCCTCATTGCAGACAAGTTGACGGGATTGTTTACAGTACGAAACCGTTGGTCTATCGGGGAAATCTTATTGACCGTTTCTCCCTTACCTTTAAGGACGGTCAGGTCGTAGATTTTAAAGGCCGACGTAGGTCAGGATATTTTGGCAACCCTTTTTGGATTCGGATGACGGCGCACGAAGACTCGGTGAAGCGGCTCTTATCCCCTATAATTCACCCTGATTTCACAGAGCAACATGCTTTTTTTATGAAACCTTATTTGATGAAAACGCTTCATGCCACCTAGCCCTCGGAAAGGCCTACCCTACATGTCTTGCCGGAGGTACGAATTTAAGCGATGAGGAGGCCGCAGCCGCAGGTCTGAATGACTCTATGGTTCATGTGGACTTTATGATCGGTTCTGCCGACGCATGATGATTGAAGGCCTTTGCGAAGACGGTACAGTTGTTCCCGTTTTTATAAACGGAAACTGGGCTAACTAGCAGCGTTTATAACCGTAAAACGGCTTTACCGGCTATAGAAATATAAGCAATCAGATCTTTCACGGCATCGAACACACTCGCGTTCGATGCCGTTTTAGATGTTTTGACATGAAAAAAACGGCATCCCTGAAGATCGAATTCGATTTTCAAGGTGCCGTTTTCCCCTATGATAAGGGGCATTTTTACTTTTATTAAACTGCTTGAAATAAATAGAACTTCAAATAATCAGTCTCTCTCACATTCCAGAGAATCGGATGGTCCGGAGACTGTTGACGTCCTTCAATCTGTCTGAGCGATACGCCTGCATCATCTGCCGCTTCCTTCAACATACGTCGAAAGAGTTCATCCGTCATAAAATGAGAACACGAGCAGGTAGCCAGATATCCGCCTCTGGGCAGAAATTTTCATAGCCTTTCAAATTAATTTCCTTATATCCTCTATAGGCATTTTTCAGTGTATGTCCGGACTTCGTAAAGGCCGGAGGATCCAGGATAATAAAGTCGTAGTCACGGTTCTTTTCTTCCGCCAACTGTGTTAGTAAATCGAATACATTCGCTTGAACGACTTTTACGGTAGGCGAAAAATCGTTCTTTTCTATATTGGACATCGTCCGCTCTACAGCTTCCTCGGAAATATCCACGGCTGTTACGGATACGGCTACCGCCTCTGGCAGCATTTAAAGGCAAAAGCGCCTGTATGTGTAAAACAATCAGTACATGTTTTGCCGGCCGCTAAGCGGGACACGGCAAGACGATTGTATTTCTGATCAAGGAAAAATCCCGTTTTTTGACCGTTTTCTATATCCACGTCATAAAAGATATCGTTTTCACAAACGGTCGTCATCAGTTCCCCCGAATCTTCAGGCAACCAAGAGGCTTTATACCAGCCTTTATACTGTGTTAACCCGTCCAATTCTCGTACCTTCACATCGTTTCTTTCATAAATACCGCGAATATGAATACCGTAGGAGCTTAGTCCTTCTACGAGTGGTTTAAATATTCGCTCTTTGATCCGGTCCATGCCGTAGCACTAGCGTCTGTGTCACCAGTACGTCATTAAATAAATCTACAGTCAGCTCCCGGCATTTCATCGGCATCACCGAAGATAAGTCGGCAACAGGAAAAGTCCTCTTTCCCCCATGACGGTACGACGATAGGCAAGCGCATAGTCGACACGACGTCGCCAAAAAGCATCGTCAAAAGGTATCGTTGGCATTTCTGGAAACGAGACGCACCCGTATTTTTGATATGTCATTAATAAAACCCGTGCCGACGTATTTATTTTTCTCCGAATACACGTCGACCAGATCACTGGTCTGCCAGGGTCCGTCTATGCGCACCACTTCCTCGCCGTATACCCAGGGATGGCCTGTCTGTGCCATGCGAAGAGCTTTTTGTTGATTACGACTTTTGAGTATGTTCTCATAACGACTCCTACAAAATATAACGGCTCATATCCACATCTGTAACGACTTTGCCGAGTTTCTCCGACACAAAATCACGGTCAATGCGAATTTTCTTCGCCTCTTCGTAGGGTGTATCGAAGGATATATCTTCTAAAATACGTTCTAAAATCGTATGTAATCTTCTGGCCCCCTATATTTTCCGTTTCTTCGTTTACGTGATGAGCATATTCAGCCATCATATCGATCCCGTCTTCCGTAAACTCCAGCTCCGTATTATCCGCACCGAGCAAAGCCGTATATTGTTTTTAACAAGGACTGACTGGGTTCTGTAAGAATACGTTTAAAATCTTCAACGGTCAAAGATTGTAATTCCACACGAATAGGGAATCGCCCCTGTAATTCAGGGAATCAAATCCGACGGTTTAGATACGTGAAAAGCTCCGGCGGCAATAAAAAGAATATGGTCCGTTTTTACGGGTCCGTATTTCGTGGTTACCGTAGCTCCTTCCACAATAGGAAGAATATCTCGTTGCACCCCTTCACGTGATACATCGGGTCCGTTTGAATGCCCTTTTTCAGCTATTTTTGTCAAACTCGTCGATAAAGACAATTCCCGTTTCTTCCGTCGCCTCTATGGCCTTTTTCTATAATAATATCCATATCCAGAAGCTTACCTAATTCCTCTTCCTTGAAAAGTTCTCTGGCCTTGGCTACGGTCATTTTCTTTTTTTCTTTTTTCTTCGGTACAAGGTTTCCCCAACATTTCCTGAAAATTATTGGTTAATTCTTCCGTCGAATTTCCCGTCAGGATTCCCTGTACGGCTCTATCTGCTTCAGCCACTTCTACTTCGATTTCACGGTCATCCCATTGGCCGGAAGCAATACGCTCCGCCATTTGTCTGCGACGTTCCGACATGCCCGTCATTTCTGACGGCATCGCGCTTTCCTTCGTTTTCTTCTTCTCCTTCACTATTTCCGAAAAGGAAGGATACCGGATCGGTCACAGCCTCCTTTACGGTTTCTTTCTTCGGCCAAAAGACTTGCAGTATGCGATTGTTGGCTTCCCTCTTCCGCTTTTTTTCTTCAAAACGGCGGCTTTTCCCGTTCCTGAACCATGCGAATGGCATTGGTCAACAAATCTCGAATCATTTGTTCTACATCACGGCCTACGTAACCTACTTCCGTATACTTCGTCGCCTCTACTTTTACAAAGGGAGCTCCCGTCAAGTCGGCCAAACGTCTGGCGATTTCCGTCTTTCCGACACCGGTCGGGCCGATGAGTAAAATATTTTTTTCGGAATAATTTCCTTTTGCAGTTCGGTACTCAGCTTTCTTTTCGTCTCCAGCGATTTCTCAGACGCAACCGCTACAGATTTCTTGGCTCCGTCTTGCCCGATAATATATTTATTCAGTTGCGCCACTATTTCTTTAGGGCGTCAAATTTTTCTCTTTCCGTCATAAATTAAGGTCTCCCTTTCTATATTTCCTCGCATATAACGTTATGATTCGTATATACGCAAATATCTGCTGCAATATGCAGTGATCTCTCGGCAATTTCTTTAGCCATCAAGTCCGTATTATTCTTTTAAGGCACGAGCAGCCGCCAAGGCATACATACCGCCGGAACCCGATGGCACTGATACCCGTCGTCGGGTTCAATAACTTCACCTGTTCCGGATAACAGGAGAATCCGTTCTCCGTCCGATACGAGAAGAAGGGCTTCCAGCTTATGTAAAACCTTATCACTGCGCCAGTCTTTGGCAAGCTCTACGGCACTGCGAATAAGATTTCCGTTATATTCATTAAGTTTCGCTTCAAATCTGTCAAAAAGGGAAAAAGGCATCGGCTACGGATCCGGCAAAACCGCTGACGACCTTACCGTTATATAGACGTCTCACCTTTTTGCGCCGTTCCCTTTCATAATGACAGAATTTCCCATCGTAACCTGACCGTCTCCGGCAATGGCTGTTTTTCCGTCTTTGCTCACGGCTACGATGGTCGTTGCATGAAAAGCCGTTTCCATTTATATTTTCTCCTTCATCAATTCAATAGCTTCCAAGGCACGTTGCGCCAACAGTGCATTCTTTTCTCTTTTTCATTCGCTTTTTAATACCCAAAGGCGAAATAATACCGAAATTTCATTCATGGGCTGGAAGTTATCGTTCGGTCCCGTGGAAATATAGTGACTCAACGCTCCCAGCGCCGTCTCCTTCGGGAAGGTAATGCAGGCTTCTTCCTTGCACAGCTTGGCGGCGTTAATACCGGCCAGAAGACCCATAGAAGCCGACTCCAAGTATCCTTCTACCCCGGTTAATTGCCCGGCAAAGAAAAGAGAGTCTCTTTTTCTGTATTGTAAGGTCGGCAAGAGCAACTCCGGTGAATTGATATATGAATTTCGATGCATAACCCCGTAACGAACGAATTCCGCCTCTTCCAAGCCGGGAATCATGGAAAATACCCGTTTTTGTTCAGGGGAATTTCAAATGCGTTTGAAAATCCCACAATATTGTACAGCGTAGCACTGCCGTTATCCTGTCTCAATTGTACGACAGCATAGGGTACCGTATCCGTTCCCGGTAGTTCCAGACCGACGGGCTTCATAGGTCCGTAACGCAGTGTATCGATACCGCGGGATCCCATGACTTCTACGGGCATACATCCTTCAAAAGACGGTATCATCCTTTTTCAAATTCATGTAATTCGGCACATTCGGCCGTCGTTAAAAGCCTGCCAGAACGCTTTATACTCATCTTCCGTAAAAGGGCAATTCAAATAATCGGCACCGCCCTTTACCGTATCGTGCCGCTCTGTACACTTATTCATATTAAGGGACTCGACGGTAACAATAGGCGCAGCCGCATCATGGAAGTGAAGTATTCTTCACCTGTCAGTTGAGCAAATGGCCGACGACAAGCCGTCGGATGTCAGAGGGACCGCTGGCAATAATGCAAGGACGATCCTCAGGGAATTTCCGTCACTTCTTCATGAGTGATCGTAATTAAACGGGTGGTTTTTAATCTTTTTCCGTAACATATTCACTGAAAGGAACCCTGTCGACAGCCAAGGCTCCACCGGCGGGAACACGGGTAGCATCGGCAGCTTCCGCGATCAGTGACCCCCAGGCGACGCATTTCTTCCTTTTAAAAGGCCCACCGCATTTTCCACGTTAGCGGCTCGAAAAAATTACTGCACACCAACTCGGCGAAAAAATCCGTATGGTGGGCCGGCGATTTTTGTGCGGACGCATTTCCACAAGCTCCGTCGGAATACCTGCGTTGAGCCGCCTGCCAAGCCGCCTCGGCACCGGACAGCCGGCTCCGATTACAAGAAGACTATTTTTTTCATTGACTGTCTCACCCTTTTTATGATTTTTCTAAAGCGTCATTACTGCAAAAGAGTTTATCCTGTCCGTTTTTTTATAATGTTTGACCGTCATAATACTGCCGCAAAGAGCATTTTTTTATCTACCGGTTCATTCCATAAGACAAAGTCGCAATCAGGATAACGATTACATCCGTAGAAGGTACGACCACGTTTTTGATTTTCGCTTAATCAGACTGCCTTCACCGCACTTGGGACAAGTAATACCCCGTATCTTCGACAATAGCCTTCGTATTAGCGGCATTCCGGAAAAATTGGAGCAAGCCAAGAATTTTCCGAAACGTCCCGAATTTATAAACCATGGGAGAACCGCAGAGTTCACACAGTTCTCCCGATTCCTGTCCGGCTACGGTTACTTTTTCCATGCCTGCTTCCGCATGGTCCAGTTCAGGCTTGAATACATCGTAAAACTCTTTAAGTACGTGTATGTATGTATCGCTGCCCTGTTCGATGCCGTCCAGAGATTCTTCCATATGAGCCGTAAAGTCTACATTAATAATGCCGTCAAAATATTCTTTTAACAACTGATTGTCACTACACCCAATTCTGTGGGCTACGAATTGTTTGTCCTGCTTTTTCCACGTAATTTCGATTTCTTTAATCGTATCCATAATAGTAGCATACGTACTGGGTCGTCCGATTCCCTTTTCTTCCAACGTTTTAATCAGACTGGCTTCCGTATAGCGAGCCGGCGGTTGCAGGTAAAAATGCTGAACCTTCTCAACCTTTTTATTATGCACAATCGTATCTTCGTGAATAGGCGGTAATTCTTGGCTTCCCTTTTCTTTCTGTTCCTCATAAAAGCTCCGTAAATCCCTTAAAAAGGTACCGTATATCCCGAAGCCTTTTAATTCATAGTTGCCACTTTCCACTGTAATGGACATGTGTTCCCGTTTCAACAGGAGCCATCTGGCTGTGCAGAAACAGTTCCAAATGAGTGTATACAAACGCAGTTGGTCACGAGATAAAAAGCAGAGACGACTTGCGGCGTCAATTCCAGCGAGGTCGGCCTGATAGCTTCGTGAGCGTCTTGGCTTGTAGCTCGTGACTTATACGCATGAGGTTTAGGCGGCACAAACTCTTTACCGTATACATCGGCGATAAATTCTCGAGCGCCCTGTAATCATATCTTCATTAATGCGTGTCGAGTCTGTACGCATATAGGTAATAAAGGCCTACATGACCGCGACCTCCTAATTCAAGGCCTTCATACAATTGCTGTGCCAGCATCATCGTCTTTTTAGCCCCGAAATTCAACTTGCCTACACATTTCCTGTTGCATCGTCGATGTGGTAAACGGCGGCTGAGGCATCCGTTTACGCTGCGTTTTTCTACCTTGGTAACCTTATCGGCAGGTCGACTTTTCCTTACGACTTTCCCAGCGCAATGCCTCCTCTACGGCATCGGCGGCAGCTTTATCGGACAATTTTATTTTTCTTGCCATTTCCTTGACTACGTCGGCCGTAATTTTCATGCCGTCGTCAGTTTCGTAAACAGCCGATACGGATCAATATTCTTCGGGCACAAAGGCTTTTATTTCTTCTTCCCGCTCGCAAATAAGACGTACGGCTACAGATTGCACGACCGGCACTAAGTCCCTTGCAGACCTTTTTCCACAATAAGGGGCTAATTGATACCCTACGATACGATCCAAAATTCGTCGTGCCTGCTGAGCATCCACACGATTTAAATCAATCGGTTCCGGATCATTGAGGCCCTGCCGTAACGGCGTCCTTCGTAATTTCATGGAACATAATTCGACACGGTTCCTGCAAATCCATTTTCCAAAATATGCGCTAAATGCCAGGAAGATAACTTCACCCTTCTCTATCAGGGTCAGTTGCGAGGTACACTTTCTTGGGCGTACATACTCGTGTCTCAGTTCCTCAATGATTTTTCTTCTTATCATACATGTCGATATACGTCGGTGCGAAATCACGGCTCACATCAACACCGAACTGATTGCGCGGTAAATCACGCAAATGCCCGCGACTGGCAAGAACTTTAAAGTCTTTACCGAGAAACTTTTCAATCGTCTTGGCCTTAGCGGGAGATTCGACGATGACCAGATTTTTGGCATTTCTTTCGGCAAAGGGATCCATTTTTCAACGGTTCTCTTACCGGCAGATTGACACTGCCTTTAATAATAACCTTTTCTTTTTGAGCGCTTTTTTTCTTGCGGCCTTTTTTCGAATCGTCTATAGTAATCGTTCGCTTAATGGGAAATTCCAGCATATATACTCATCCTAACTGTCATAAAAGGGATATTTTCATTCAGTATTATATATTACACTATTTATATAGGCTCCTTCAACTCACAACCGGTACTGAAAAGTCTTTTAAATTTTTTTCTTGGTAATGATATAATAAAAAGTTTTATAGAAAGTTTTACAAGGAGGAAATATGATGACATCCAAATATTTAAAAACAGCTCTTCTTTGTGCTTGTTTATCCACATCTCTCATTTGTGCGGCTCCTTCTTATGCCGATGCGGCTAACGAAGCGCCTACGGTTTCCGTTTCCGGCTATGCGGAAGAAAAAGTAGCTCCCGATACGGCTTATATTACCGTGAGGCATGAACACAACAGCAGCTACGGCCAAAAAGCTCGCATGCAAAACGACACTATTATGAACCGTGTGCAACACTCGGCTCTTTCTCTGGGTATCGCCCAAAAGGACATGAAGACGAAAAACTTCACTGTCTATCCGACCTATGATAAAAAAATCAGAAAATCAACAGCTACTCCGTTTCCAATGATTTAGAACTGAAAGTCACGGACTTTACACTCATTTCAAACTCATTGCAAAAAGCTATGCAAGACAGCGCCAATGACATTAGCGGCGTTCGTTTTTACGACGGAAAAGAGCGGATACGGTACGTTTCAACCTGATTAAAACGGCTATCTACAACGGCAAGCAAACGGCTCAGGGCTGCTGCCGAAGCGACGGGACATCGCTGGGCGATGTGAAATCCATTACCATTAACGGTAACTCCCCCTCCTACAAGGCAACTGTCGATACGTTCAGCCTGCGGGCTGCAAAGATGGAAACGTCCACGCCCATCGAGACCGGGAACAAATACCTTGAGTGAATCGGTAGAAGTGGTATATTGCCCTGCAGTAAACACCTCTGTGTAACGCTTTTGACGCCGACTGCAAAGCGGTCGGCGTCTTCAACCCCTTTACCGCTTTTACGGTAAAGGGGGTTAAACTGTCTACTTATTCATATGGTTGTCGTATTTACAGTTATGACTTACTCGGCTTTTTGAAAAATACGGAAAAAGACTTCTCTATTTGCATGCCGGCTGTCTTCAAAATACAGGGAACGGTTCAGCTCTTTTTCCAAAGCCTCTTTTCGTTTCTTATCCTTAAACAGGGCCAATACATCGGCATGAGCACTAATCAAAAATATCACCCTTAATAGGATGTACTTTCATCATATGGCGCAATTGACGAACGATTTGGATATACACTGATTCGGGAGAGGCCAAAACTACCTGTACCGCCACAAACGGTGCAAGGAGAAAATTGCGATAAATGGATACTTTGCCGTGATTTCTTCCGTGTAATTTCCACGAGATTCAGGGCCGTCATGCCGAATACATGAACTCTCGCCCTATCGGCTGCCGTTTTCACGCTGCAAAAATACGCAAAAAGTTCGTCTCTCCTGTCAGACCGGGGCATATCGATAAAGTCCACTAAAATGATGCCCCCTATATCGCACAATCACAACTGTCTTGCAATTTCTACCGCCGCTTCGCGATTTACATGAAAAGAGTGTTTCCTCAAGGGTGCTGTTACCTACATATTTACCGCTATTGACATCAATGACCGTCAAAGCCTCCGTATGATCGAAAATAAGAGTTCCTCCTGAAGGCAACATAACTTGCCTGGACATAACATTCTGTAACTCATCTTCAATGTGATAATAGTCGAATACAGGATCTTCTCCTTCATATAAAATCAGACGTTCTCTATCTATTTCGTCTTCCGAGAACTCAAACGTTCATAAGCGTCTTTATTATCTACAATGACAGTATTTACATCATCCGTACGGTAATCCCTGATCATACGCATCAAAAGATCCGCTTCGCGATATAAAAGCTTCGGCTTTCTTGTAGTCTTATAACGTGCCCTTATACTCTCCCATGTACGCAATAAGTAGTGTAAATCTGCCGCTAATTCCTCTTCCGATACGTCTTTGGCGACAGTCCTTACAATCATACCGATACCTTCGGGCTTAACGGCACTGACAATAGTTCGCAAGCGATTTCTTTCCTCTTCGTCCTGAATTTTTGGACACGCCTACGTAATCTACCGTAGGCATTAAGACAACATAACGACCGGCAATACTGACATTGGCCGTCACCTTGGCTCCCTTCATGGGTTGTTCGTCTTTAACTACTTGTACAAGTACGCTTTTGCCCTACGGAAATATGGGTCTGTTGGTTTCTTCTTTTTGTCGCCGCACGGAAACAAATCTCCCAAATATAAAAAGCGTTCTTTTACGGCCTATATCGACAAAAGCAGCCTGCATGGCAGGCAGGATATTCTGTATGACGCCCCTTGTATATATGATTAACAATATGTGCTTCGTCATTTTCGTTCCACTGCATAGTCCGTCAATTTTCCGTTTTTCTACTGACAGCCATTCGCGTTTCTTCCGGAATGACATCGGCAACCAATAATTTCATAGCATATCGCCAACTTTTCGTATTACGGCATTTCGAACAAAGTCCGATTCTCGCCGTTTTGTCGCGACCATAGGCCCGTCCGTTCAGCAAGCATCAGTGTCGGGTCAGCAGGAATATCAATTGCCGGGCTAACAATTCCCATACTTGAGAGGTTTTTACGGCACCCGACTCGTTTTGATCGATGCGTACACGTAAGCGTATATCCGATCCGTCTATTTGTGCCGTAATCGGTTTCCTAAGACTTGGTCTTTTTACATTAATGCATCTTGTTTTACGTGTTTTCGGCGAATATTTTTTTCATACACTGCTTCTTTAGCCTTGTTGAACACATCAAGACGACGCTTGAGCGCATCTTCTCCCACCGCTTCCGTTAAAGGACCGGACAAAGATACTCGAGCATAATTGGCTGCCGCCATAGCTTCGGGGCCTTATCGGATACATAGTGTGTCCTTCAAGAACAGCAAATCCTTCGGAGCCTTCTCATTCGCTGCCGTTTTGCGTCTTCCCACATCTACGGTTTCAGCCAGTTCCATATCATGTTTCTTCCGCCGCCGCAACTCCTACCCCTAAAAAGCGGAAGCAAAGGCTATTTTTCATGAGGTTGAATCCTTCCGAATATTGTGCAGGGTAAATCGGCTCGGATTACGACATAACGGACGAGCTCAGGGCAAAAATCGAGATGCGACAAAAACGCAAAGGCCTTGTCCTTCTTAATAGCTAAACGTAGTCTTGCCACTGCCGTCACCTGCTTTCAAATCTATAATATGAACGCCTAAATTGGGACAGACGCCGCAACCCGTACATCGTTTACGACGACAATCATCTATCAGCTCTTCGTCATGGGCCTTTCCACTCATTGAGTAAATATACTTGGCTACACCGGCACTCATGTGTTCCCACGGGAAGAGCTCTTGCTCTCCTCTTTGCCGAGATGCAAAGTAATCTGCTCAAGACCGGCTTCTGCAAAAGAATCGTTCCATTTATTGTAATCGAACATTTTCCGTCCAACCGTCGAGACTTACAACCCTTTTTCCAGGCATAATACAGAACCTTCCCCAGGCGTCTGTCGCCTCTGGCAAAGACTGCCTCCATACGGCCCGTACGAGCATCGTGATAATGATAAGAAATGTGTTTATCACGAATAAGGGCCATAATATACTGCTGCTTTCGTTCTATTTCTTCAATGGAACATTGAGGAGCCCATTGAAAAGCCGAGATGGGCCTTAGGTACGAAACTGGATACGGAGACCGTAGCCTTTCCGTTATTCTTCCCGTTACCTTGCGATACAAATTCAAGACCTTATAAGCTAAATCGGCAATTCCTGCCAAATCTTCATCCGTTTCCGTCGGCAAGCCCATCATAAAGTAGAGTTTGACTGTCGACCAACCGTTTTGGAAGAGCATTTTTCGCAAGCATCCAGTAAGTCTTTTTCCGTAACACCCTTAGTAATTACATCACGCAGGCGTTGAGTTCCCGCTTCGGGTGCAAAGGTCAGACCGCTTTTACGAACTTGCTGAACTTTTTGGCAATGTCGACGGAAAAGCTGTCGACTCGTAATGACGGCAGACGACGTGACCTTCTTCCCCTTAAAGCGTTCCAACAGTAAGTCGACCAATTCGGGAAGTCGCGAATAGTCTGCAGAGCTCAGACTCATGAGAGAAATTTCATCATGCGGAATTTTTTAACTATTTGTTCAGCTAAATCCGCCAAATGCTCCGGTGTTTTTCCCTTACGGGTCGATACAAAACTCCTGCCTCGACAAAAACGGCACCCGCGACTGCAACCGCGAAAGAGTTCAACAACAGCCCGATTATGAACGATATCAATATTCGGCACAATCGGTTCCGTCGGATAAAAACCGTTTCTTCATCGGCAACAACACATTTTTCAATGCGGGTTTTTCGCCTCCGCTTCCGTAGGGACTAAAGCCAGAAAATTCCCGTCCGAATCATAGCGAGGTTCGTAAAAAGCGGGTACGTAATTTCCTTTGCGTAGCCAATGTTTTTAACAGACCTTTTTCCCGCCCGGCTTACCGGCTTTCTTCCAAGCAATAATCGTGTCAGCCAATAATGTGAACCAGATTCCTCCGATTCGCCGAGACAAAAGGATCAAAGTATTCGGCCAAGGGTTCGGGATTATAGGTACAAGGCCCCCGGCAACAATAATCGGGGTTTCTTCCTCACGTTCCGATGCAAGCAAGGAAATTCCCGCCAAATCGAGCATGTTCAAAAATATTGGTAAAAACTCATTTTCATGAAGCGTAAAGCCGACCATATCAAAGTCGCGACAGCCGTCTTCGTTTCCAGTGAATAAAGGGGATATCCCTTTTTACGCATTAATTCTTCCATATCCGGCCACGGGGCATAAACCCGTTCCGCTGCCGTATCACTGCGTTTATTCAAGAGAGCATACAAAAATTCTGAGTCCTAAATGACTCATAGCCACTTCATAAACATCAGGAAAACAGTAAGCAACCGTAAAATCTACATCACTGATGATTTTTACTACGCTGTTCCATTCTCCACCCACATATCAGGGCCGGCTTCTGTACCTTACTTAATAGTATAGGATCTGATCTGTATTTGCACGTTATTCTCGTCTATAAAAATTGCCGATTGTTGTCATATGGACACTCAATACTACCGCCAGGGCCATCATATTAGTAGTCAAAGCACTGACACCGTAACTCATAAAGGGTAACGGAATACCCGTAACAGGCATAATACCTGCAAGTCATACCGACATTGACGAGTATTTCAAAAGTCCACATAGCTACAATACCCGTAACCAGTAACATTCCAAAAGGTTCCTTGCATTCCTTAGCCGTAACCAAGGCCCTGTAAATGAGTACAAAATATAAAAAGTAAAAAGAGACACCCTAAAAATCCCAATTCTTCACCGATAACAGAAAAAATAAAATCCGTATGATTTTTCAGGTAAAAATTCAACTGACTCTGAGTCCCTTTGAAAAGACCCTTGCCGAAAAGCATTCCCGAGACCGATAGCTATTTTTGACTGAATGATATGATAGCCGGCTCCGAAGGGATCTGCATTGGGTCTAAAAACCATAATACGCGACTTCTGATAGTCCTTCATAAAGTACCACCCAGAAAGGAGCAAGACACAGTGCGGCAATAAAAATATTACGCAGAAGTTTCAGCCTTATACGACTGACAAAAAGCATAGCTACGGCAATTGCCAAGAATACAAGACTGGTTCCCAAGTCAGGTTGTTTTAACACCAGAAGAAACGGAATGCCTACACATAAGCCGAAGGGAATAATCTCTCTCCACGTATTGAGCTTTCCGATACGATCGGCCAGTAAGGCGGCCATACCTAATCATAATAAGCTTGGAAAACTCGGACGGCTGTAATGTAGCGTCGATTTGGATCATCGCTGGGCCCCAAGAGCGAGATCTTCACTAAAAACATAACAGCCACCAACACTGAGCAGATTGATGACATACAGAGGGTTTGGCAATGCGCCGCAACGTATGAGTCATAATTACAAATAAAGAGAACCAACAATAAGTTGACAATAAAAAGCCCCGCCCTGTTTAGCTCACAAATCGTGAGTTAATGGCACCCTTATTAATATGTGGCACTGCCGATAATACAAGATACTTTGATGGCTTCCAATAAGTACAGCTGCCGCCACCAATGCTTTATCTATATGTTTCCACTGTCTTTTAAATAACACCGTTTATTCTCCCTTAGCGACGCCGTATACGCCATTAGCCGTGATTCTCTCCGGCTCATTTTGCGAACAGTTAAAGTACGTTGCAAAACGCCGCTTTTTCGAAACATTTTTCCACAACTGATGCCGCCTCATCCGCTACAGCATTAACAGCAGCTGAAATATGGCGGCGTTCTTTTCGAGTTCTTCGTTTTCTACCGCCTCAGACAGCCTTCTTCTTTAGAATCGGAAACAAAATCCGTCTTTGCGTCTTCATCTAAAAACCGCCGCCTTAGATGAATTCGTGAGTTACGAAGGAAGGAACCTGCCTTTGCATCGCGATACGGCTGCTTCCTCGTATCGGTAGGGACTCACCGTGGGGTAAGTACGGTTCAATCAGCACCTGTCGGCTCATCACCCCGTCTCCAGACGAACGGTGGCCGACAAAGCACAAAGAAAGGGTTTCCTTCACCTATATCGGCCAAGGTTCCTTCCTGTGCGGCAGCTGAATAAATTCGTCATGCGGCAACACCCCGACTACCGACTGAGGGCAATAAAACGGACGCCATAGTTTCTACATTTTAAATACGGTCTATTTCGATAGAAATGTTGAACAGGAACGTGATTTGAAGCATGTTTTTATCGTACATACTGCATGACTCGTGCAGCATCTCGCAAAGGGTCCACGACGGTTCAACGACAAAAAGTATTTTTCGGCTACAGATGTGGCACTTTTTAAAAGCACCGTCCCGTCCGGGCGGACAATCAGCAAGTACATAATCATATTTTTCGCTTAAGCGTGAAAATGCGCGAGAGCAAAATCTTTGGGATCCGCTTTTCCCACGTTTTTCTTCTGACTGGCTGCCAAAATCGCCGGCCGGGCTACTGCAGGAACAAGAGCATCTGCCGCCTTACAATGTTTTCGACATCGTAAACATCACACCTCATCCTGTACGCCCAGAAGAAAGATCCAGGTTGCGCATTCCCATATCGGCATCGACAGCCAGCACGGCGGTATATCGCGGCGACGCGAAAGCAATGGCCAGCGAAGCCCGGTGCTCAAAGATCTTTCCGACACCTTGCCTTTACCGGGACGCGACTTGGCTATGACGCGCGGGAGACGCCCGAGATACTTCCTCCCTTTTGTACATGCCGCCCGGAAGTTTGTGCCGGCTCACGCAGCATCTTTCGCTGACTACTCCGCCGTGCCGATATGGAAGAACTCGTCAACGCCTGGCGCTGTTTCTAATGGGACCCGATGCTGGGCACCGAAACCCGCCCTGTTCCCGTCAAAGGCGGCAATGACAACGCGCGGATGGTCATGGGAAGCGCACATGCGACAAACCAACCGTGATCACGACCGCTGTTGAGCCGTACCGGTCTGCCGGCTACCTGCACAGGAAACCCGGCAAATAAAGAACCAGCTGTACCGGACTCTTCCGCCACGTTCACTCATACACGTACGCGAGATTAGGTCAAAGGGTTTGTCTTGGAGACTTCCAAGGTGCCCGTTTGCTCAGGTGCGAAAATCTTGTAAAGGCGACACCGTCGAGATTATCAATACGACTGACAATGAACGGCTTATATTGACGACCCGCGCGCCGTAGCTTGCTACTGCAATCGTCGCCGCCTGCAGAAGGTAGCAACTGGAAGCTGGCCGATGGCGGTGAAGGTATCCCCAAATGTACCAATCCTGGTGACAATTCTTTTCTTTATATTTCTTCACACGCAGCGGTAGGCCCGCCATACACCGCGCATGGCGATTCCGTCTTTTACCCCATGCCGAACATTTTACAGCATATTCGGCAGAAGCTTATCAGTACCTGCTCGACGTCCCAGTTCGCTGAAAGTGGAGCGTTATCCGACTTAGCCCAAGCTGGTGGTGAATTAGTCCAACGCAAAGCTTCACCGCCGGCATTTCTCATGTCAGGCTTGAGCCAGTGTCGACGTCGAAAATCATCTCATCCGGTGTAATCCAGCTCAAAACGCAGCGCCGGTACCAGTCAACAAAAGGTCGGCCAGGCGGATGTTCACCGGCAATAACACGATTTTCCATCGGATGGTTGATTTCCAGTTGTTGCTTCCATTCCGACTCCGTAATTCCGCGTATGTAAACCAGTTGAGTTGTATGCCGGCCGGCTGGCCATGGCCAAAACAGCACCCGTATTGGGATCAACGTGCCACAGCAGCAGCCTGCGCACGACACCGGAATTCCCTGAGCGATTTGAGCATCCATGGCGCTTTTCCAAGGCCGTCTGTGGTTCGATCAAGGTCAAATGAGATATCACTGCACCGAACGGGGTTGCTTCCTTTTCGCTTCCGACTGCAGGACTGCGATGCGTCGACTGCTGCTTGGCGGCTTCCGTCTTTACACCGCGCAAAACGTCGTCATAGTACTGGTCTAATCCGGCCCGACCGATTTGCGTCACATTGGGCACTCGTCTTCGCCTTTCAGACGCTCCTGCGTCGTCGTCAATTTGTCCGACGTAGCCGAGAAATTTGAGCCGCATACATCCCTTATCATACGGATGGTAGCGAGATGGGCTGCACGTCTACGGAAATACCCGGGCCAACTCGTTCGCCGTTGCTACGCTTTCGTGATTACGTCCGGCGTCAGAGTCTTGCGGGAGGCCAAAACAGTGGCGCAGTGCTGAGTTCTTTACCTTACCAGCCTTTTTCCAAATTTTCATCTGCAGGCATGTTGACCGACAGGACGGTTTATTGCTTCTTCGTCAGTCATCTAATGCCTTGAGTCAGATTACATGGGTAACCATAAAACTCGGTCGCGGGCGAGCCAAGAGATTTGCCCGTTTCCGATCGTGCGCGACGCGCGCGCAGCCGTCTAAAGGGAATGAGCCACCGGGCGAGTTCCCTTCAGCCGAGGGAATTATAATAATCGCCCTATGAAAAGTTTGCAACCATACAAGACGGGCTATTAAAACGGAGAAAAACAATGACAACCGCACCGTATACATAGCGAAAAGGCCCGTCGGTATTCTCAGAAGTGCTTCCAGCATGAATACGGGGTCCTTCTATCTGTTAAAACTCATAAATCCGATGCGTCTTCCCTATACATTTTCGCACAATCGTCCGCAAAACGTGCTGCAAAAGCCGCGCGACAGGACACAAGGAGGAACGCTATATTGTGCTAAGTGAGAGATAGAGAAAGAAACGAATTGTCCCGACAAGGACAAAAACGTGAGGCATGTAAACGCAGGTGAGCTTCCGTAATAAACAGAGACCAACAGTACAAGCAAACATATGTGGTCGCTTCTCGGGAGACCTCCTCAGTAACCGCTGAGTGCGGCAACCAATAAATACGGTAAGATGTGGACGCCGAAAAGTTACCGATAATCACAGCGTCTTGTAAAAATCTGCTCAAAGAGCCACTGTTCCTTTCTCTGGCCGAAACGTGAGGAACGATGATCACAAAGAGCAAAAATCGGATTGGCCAGTACTACACCGTTAAAAATTTCTGCTTAAAGGCGACACTTTGCAAAATAAAGACGATAAGAGCCGTAATAATACAGTTACGTCTTTTCTCATAGCGCCGCCGCTCCTCAACACCTTCCACCTTGTCACGCTGCGTTTGAGGACGAGGTTTAGGGCTACACCCGGTTTATCGTAATCGCCGCTGCGGTCGTACCGGTAAATGACAAATGCTTCCAGTTTGGAAAAATCGACACCCGGCTGAATAACCGCATATTTACAAAATCCGACTCATCGGAATGAACGGATACGATTTTGCCTACAATATAACCCATAATACGTAACTTC
>BNJV01002574.1_pt1 | contig 37304 bp, 58 predicted proteins | sample 8540591 | NCBI WGS metagenome assembly BNJV01 (sample SAMD00202457, study PRJDB9452) | human saliva metagenome | host: Homo sapiens
TACTGGCAAGAAAACGATGATTAGCTTCATGTTGGTATTGCCACCCCTGATCACTGTGGAGAATAGTATTCTCGTATTCTTCTTCTCTAAAAGCTTGTTCTAACATATCCTTTACTTGTTTTAAATTTGGCGAAGACGATAGAGTATACGCTATAATCTCGCTGCTATAACCATCTAAAATTGGTGATAAATATAGTTTTTGATTACTTGTTGGAATAGAAAAACTCTGTAATGCCTGTATAGCACTTTTTCCATCGGTTTTTCAGCTTCAAATTGGCGTTGAATAATATTCTCAGCTTTCTTACCAACTTCTCCATGATAAGAAGAATACTTACGTTTTCTACGAATACGAGCAGTTAGCCCCAACAGTTTCATCAAGCGTTGTAGCTTCTAAGGTTTACGATGAACCCACGGTTTCTAAGTTCAAGAGTAATACGACGATATCCATAATTTCCTTTATGTTCGGTATAAATGGTTTCTATTTCGTTTTTTACGGCCTGATTCTTATCTTCTAGGTTTAGCTGCTTTAAGTGATAGTAGTAAGTTGAACGAGCAAGTGTAATAATCTTTGGAAGAATATCTAAAGGAAACTCTGACACTAACTCTCTGACAATCTGCGTCTTTCTTCTTTCTCTTTTTCCTCCTTCAAGCGGAGTTCTCTCAACTTTTTTTAGAATGGCATTCTCCGCTCTTAAATACTCATTTTCAGCCTGAAGGCGTTCTAGTTCTGTCATCTCTTCTGGTTTTTTCTTTGGCTTACGTCCCATTTCAGGTACTCTCCCTCTTGTTTTCTCAACAATAGTATACTTATTTTTTTCTTGTATTGTGCGAGCTAGTTGTGAAGAGTGGCACGCAGGGAGGGCCTGTATTCGAGAGAAACTCTTTCTTTACTCCAACCTTCGAGTAAGACTTTATCAATCATTTCTTGTTTTTATTTCTGGAGAATAATAATTATTTCTCCCTTTTTAACTATCTCTAACCCATAACGTTCAATCAATTTAATCATGTAGGAAAGATTTCTCGCATCTATACCGAACATATCTGCAAGTCGTGAGTAGCTAAACTCTGTTTTCTGGGGGCAAAAGCAAGTGGTGAGCCGGTGCCAATCGTCATCTCAGGGCCTGGCATCCGTCAGGATAAGGTCGAACATTACGACGAAATCTCTTGTGCCGAAGGAGCCATCAACCGCATCAAAGGTCGCGAATTCGTCTGGACACTGCTCGATTATCTAGAGGTGGTGCCGAAACAGGGAACAAAAAAACATTAGAATAAAAATCAAAAATCGAACAAACATAAGAAACCAGGGCGAGGGCTCTGGTTTTTGTGTAGGAGGAATGGAGTTGAAAGCAACGTATAGAATTGACAATATACGAAAATAATGTACAATGTACGAAAAAGAGGTGATAAGGATGACAACATCAAATTTAAATAATCGAATTGATAAAGATATCAATGAGCAAGAAATCCCTTCCTCACTAAAATCAGAAAAGTATAATAAAGTAACTGTCGCAGCAATTGAAGAAGGAAGAAAGATTGCTAAGGATCCAAACGTAAAAGGGTATCACACGGTGAGTGAACTGAAGAAAGCATTGGAATTATGAAGTACGAACGAAACAAAATAGAAATTGAATAAACTTGAAAAATCGGGGTGAGTGCCTCGGTTTTTGTATAGAAGTATAAATTATACGCATAAAGGTGGAAGTTGAGATGGAATAAATTATATAAAAAAATAGTATTGAAGTTAGAAGTAAATAAGATGTAAAAATGAAGCCAGAAAGGTGATGATATTTTTGCGTAATTTTTTTATAATAATATTCAAGAAAATTATTCTAAGCTAAATGAACTAGAAAAAGAAATACTAGACTTTATAAAGAAAGAACTTTCTAGTAGAGATCATCTTTCTTTAAATGAAGTTTCAAAACAATTTTTTTGTTTCACCAAATACAGTTGTTAGATTAGCAAAAAAACTGGGATATACAGGCTTCGTTCAATTAAGAGAAGATATCATTCATTCAATTGTTCCAAATCCGAACAACCAATCATTAAGTATAGATAATCAATTAGTTCAAACAAAAATTACTTAAGAATGAAACAATAGATGAGATTATAAAGTTGCTAGATGTAAAGAAAGAAATCCTATTTTATGCACATGGATTATCAAAATATCCGTGTGACATAGCTGCAGATAAATTAAGAATTCTTGGAAAGAACGCAACTGTTTATAATGAAAGACATTTAATGTTACATTCAGCAGTTCACTCGAATAAAGATACATTAATATTCCTGGTTTCAATGAGCGGACAAACTAAGAATCTTGTTGAATGTGCAAATGTTGCTAGTGTAAATGGAGCAACTATGGTTTCAATTACGGGACTATCACAAAACCCAATTGCAAAAATATCTGATTTAAGTGTGTTTGTAGATTATCAAAAACAAATTTATGAAGGGATGGATATCTCTTCAAGATTCTCTATTTCTTATTTTTTGAGGTGCTCATAGCTAAATACCTTGATAAATTAAATAATGTGTAAAAATACACAGTGGTGTGTCATTTTATAATACTTGTGTAGCTTTGACGAATACGTCAAAAGCTCATTGTTTTGAAAACGGATTCTATAATAAAAAGTATCAAGCACATGTGTTAAAGTAATTTTTATTGAGGAGTCTTTATTATGTTAAATAAATCTGTAAATGTTGTAATCGTCGGTGGGGGATCTACTTGGTCACCTGGAATTTTGAAAGCGTTGACGAAACATTTAGATATTTTTAAAGTTAACGAACTTAAACTATATGATATTGACGAAAAACGTCAAGAAAAAATTGGGGAATTTGGTAAAAATCCTTTTTAGAGAAGAAGCACCAGAAGTTAAGTTCTCATACACAACTGATCCAGAAGTAGCATTTGAAAATGTAGATTTTGTCCTCTGCCAAATGAGAACAGGCGGTTATCCAATGAGAGAAAAGGATGAAAAAATTCCATTATCACAAGAGTTAATTGGACAAGAAACTTGCGGACCTGGTGGTTTTGCATATGGATTACGTTCAATTAGAGATATGATTGAACTTGTAAGTATTGTTCGTAGAAAATCACCAGAAGCTTGGATTATTAATTATACAAATCCAGCTGCGATTGTTGCAGTAGCTTTGAACAAGGTATTCCCAGATGATCATAAAATCCTTAATATCTGTGATCAACCAGTAAATCTTTTAAGATCTTTCGGAAGACTTATTCAAGTTGACTATAACCGTTTTGAACCAAAATATTTCGGTTTAAATCACTTTGGCTGGTTTACTCACGTGTATGACAAAATTACTGGTGAAGATTATCTTCCACTGATTAAGAAAACTACGTTGGAAAAAGGATTTTTACCAGTAGATGCGGAACAACGTGACCAATCATGGTTAGATACTTATGGAATGGTTGAAACAATGGTAAGAGATTTCCCTGATTATCTACCAAATACTTATTTGCAATACTATTTGTATCCAGATTATAAAATCACAAAAATTGGATCCAAATTATACTCGAGCAAACGAAGTAATGGACGGACGTGAAAAGAGAGTCTTTGAAGAATGTGATCGTATTATTAAAAATAATAGTGCTAAGGATTCTCATATTGTCCATAATGATGCCCATGGAGATATGATTGTTGAATGTGTTGCCTCTATTCTAAAACAATACAAAGGGATACATTTATTATTATGACACCTAATAACGGAATTGTTTCTAATTTACCTGAAGATGTCATGATTGAGGTACCTGCATTATTAGGTATCAATGGGGTAGAACCATTTGCGGTTGGTAAAATTGGTACATTCTATAAAGGATTAATTGAATCTCAATACGCATATGAAAAATTAACAGTAGAAGCTTATCTTGAAGGTAGTTATGAAAAAGCGTTACAAGCATTAACATTGAATCGATTGGTAGTAGATGCTAAACGTGCTCGTAAGGTATTAGACAGTCTTATCGAAGCTAACTCAGATTATTGGCCAGAACTCAAATGACGAATAGGAGAAGTTAATATGAAATCAGGAAATAGAATTCTAACTTCTTTCCAAAAATTTGGGAAAGTATTGATGGCGCCTGTTCTATTGTTACCTATTGCAGGTATTTTAGTTGGAATCGGAAGTGCGTTTTCAAACCCAAATTTGATAAAAACAATTCCATTATTAGGAAATCCATTTCTTACGGCTTTATTTAAATTAACAAAAGATCTTGGGAATGTGATTAATAACAATATTCCAATTATCTTTGCAATGTCAATTGCTTATGGTTTTGCCAAAAAGGAAAAAGCAACAGCTGCTATTTCAGGATTTATTGCGTATATGGGAATGAATTCCATACTGGGATCATTTCTTATTTTGAATGGGACAATTAATCCAGAAAAATTACTAACAGGGCAAAAAAATGATTCTTGGAATCACTACTTTAGATACCGGAGTATTTGGAGGGATTCTAATCGGGTTAGTGGTTTCGGTTTTGCATAATCGATACTATAAAATTGAACTTCCAGCAGTTCTTTCCATTTTTAACGGGACGAGATTTGTACCAGCAATTAGTTTAATTGTCAGTGGTATTGTAGGAATTGTATTAGCCTTTCATTTTTCCCACCTGTACAATTATTCTTAAATAGTGCAGCTGACTTTATCGCAAAAACTGGTGCATTTGGATCGTTTGTTTATGGTCTAGCGGAAAGACTTTTACTACCTTTTGGACTTCATCACTTTATTTACTTACCATTCTTCTTTACTTCTCTTGGAGGGGTCAAGGATATTGGAGGACAAGTATATGAAGGTGCTGTAAATATTCAAAATGCAATTTTAAATACACCAAATGCGATGTACGATATTGATGTAAGTAAATATCTAATGAATGGGAAAGTTATCTTTGCAATGTTTGGTTTGGCAGGAGCTGCATTTGCAATTTATAAGACTGCAAGACCTGAAAATAAAAAGAAGATTGCATCACTAATGATTGCAAGCACCATTCCTTGTGTAATTATGGGGATATCAGAACCTTTAGAATATAGTTTCTTATTCGTAGCTCCATTATTATTTGGTTTTACATGCTATATTCTCAGGATTAGCATATGTCATCACATATCTTGTTAATTTTAATGTTTCTGGTTCAGCAACCTTTGGAGGGCCATTGCTATCCTTAATATTTAATGGGATTTTAGGAGCAGATAAAGGGTCAAATTGGACTTGGATTTTAATATTAGGGCCAATTTACTTTGTATTATACTACTTTTGTATTCTCATTCCTTATTAAGAAGTTTAACTATTTAACTCCAGGAAGAGAAACAGAGAAAATTGAAGAAGTTCAAGAAAAGAATGATAGTAGTTTTAACTTAAAATTAGTCGAAGCCCTCGGAGGAGAAGATAATATTTCAGCAGTTGATGCTTGCTTTACTCGACTAAGAGTAACTTTAAAAAGATAATGCCAAAGTTAAAAGTGATTCGTACTTTAGTGAAGCGTTGAATGCTAAAAGGAGTAGTTCATGTTGATAATGGTATTCAAATTATCTATGGTGCAAAAAGCTTCAATCTATAAAACGGAATTAAGAGAGTATTTAAATATTGAATGATTATAATACTTGTTTTTTTAGCAAGATGGAGATAACTCGAGGATCTACCTCGGTTATTTTTCATTTATTATTTATAGTCTTTAATGCGTCGTATAAAAAGTAAAAACAGAAAAAAATATCAAAAAAATTTCTTTTTTTATAAAAAAAGCCTATTGCAACAAGGGTTTTTGGAAGGTTATAATTAAATGAAAAACGGTTTATTAAAAAAATGCTTTGCAGGGGAGATGCAAAAAGAATTTAATTAATCAAAAAGATTCATTTAAGGCTTAGGAATAGGGATTTTTGGGAGAAAACATATTTTGAAAACAAATGCTGTGATTAACTGCCCGAAATTCACTTATAAGTGATATGCTCCCTCTAAAGTAGACACTTAAAAAAGTAAACTACTTTAGAGGGGGCATTTTTAAGTTGGTCAAAAAACATACTGCAAAAGAATTAGAACAATTCATAGAATTGTATTTAGATGGTGTATCTTTTCATGAGCTGCGTAGTGAATATGGTTTAAAGATATCGCCCGGAAGCTTTAATATGTATTTTCTGAATTATAAAGCACACGGACCTTCTGTATTAGAAGATCGAGATGGGTTTAACACTTATACAAATGAATTTAAAGAAAAGGTGGTCAAAGAGTTTTTAGAATCGAAAACTTACTTTACTGCAATCGCAAGAAAATACAAAATCCCTTGTGCTAAAACTGTACGAAATTGGATTATTAAGTATACTAATGGTGAGGCCGAGAAGGCCTACTATCCTAAGCCAGAGGTATATACTATGAAATTTAGAAAAACATCGCATGAAGAAAGAATATTTATCGTCAAAGACTGTATTCAAAAATCAATTAGACTATAAACAAAACCGCACAAAAAAATTTAATGTCTCTTACAACTCAGTGTATCAATGGGTTAAAAAAATATCAAAAAAATATGGTCCTGATGGATTAGTAGATAGTCGAGGAAAACGAAAACCAGATAATATACAGACAGAAACCGAGCGTATTCGTGCAGAAATGGCTATATTAAAGGCACGAAACGAATATTTAGAAACAGAAAAATGCCGCACTAAAAAAATTACAAGAAGTGGAAAGCGAGTTGATGTTTGCCAGACGAAATTTGAAGCGGAATATCAAACGATTAAAAAAATTAAGTAAAAGAGGATTTCATATTACTCAATTATGTAAAGCCTTAAACGTTAGTAGAGCCGGCTATTATAAATGGTTAAATCGAGTCCCTTCGGAATCTGAAAAAAACGACTACGTCGTTTAATGTCATTAATACACGAAGTATATGAATCCGTTCAAGGTATATATGGATATCGTCGTATCACAATCTATTTAAACTATTATAGAAATGCGAAGGTGAATCATAAATGTATTCAGCGCCTTATGAAATTAATGGGATTAAAGGCAATTATACGAAAAAAACGTTATCGTTATAAATCTAACTCTGAAGAATACACCGCAGCTAATATTTTAAATCGAGAATTTCAGAAAGATTACGAGCCAATGGCTCTACTATTAACGGATATCACTGAATTGAAATATGGAAAAGGGAGAAAAAGCTTATTTAAGTGCAGTTTTTAGATTATGGCACAAAGAAAATAGTTGCATATCAAATATCTAAACAAAACAATAATCAAATCGTTAAAGATACTTTTGATCAAATAAAGAGAAAGATAATTCCAACAAAAACAATGATTCATAGTGATCGAGGATTTCAATATACTTCTCATTTCTTTAAGCACTTTATAGAAAAAGGACAAATAACACATAGTATGTCACGTCCTGGCCGATGTATAGATAACGGACCAATTGAATCATTCTGGGGAACATTAAAGGAAGAAGTATATCGTTTATATCATTTCAAAAACCTATGAGTCTCTCTTCAAGAAGGTTGAGGAGTATATCCACTTCTATAATGAGAAAAGAATTACTTTATCAATGGGGTTAAAAATCCCTGCATAAATAAAAAGACGAGTTCATTAGAACTCGTCATACAATTTAATTATTTTTCCTGTCTACTTGACAGGGTGCACTTCAAAGTGAATTTTTGGGCAGTTGCATATTTTGGGAGGATTTTTATGGCAAAATACAGAGTAACAAAGAAGATGATTGACGAAGTAGAAGGCTTAACATATGAAGAACAAGTTAAAGTCTTCGCGGTTTTGTTGATACTACAAGAAGAAGGGCTTTCTCCTTCAGTACGTGAAAAATGGGAACGAGGGAAGCAAGGGAAAAGATGTTTAAGAATTCCAATTAGCCGAGAAACAGAAGAGGGGAAACTGAAGATGACTTACCTAACAAAAAGGTTAAACATATTGAAATCCCTGCTCCTGAATTTAAGAAAGATCTTCTTGAAGAATATCATCTTCAAAAGGTGTCCCTAAGGGTTATCAAACTTCGATTAGAGTTAGGTTTGTCTCAGAAAGAGATGTCTAACGCTTTAGGAATGCTAGAATCGCAGTATTGTCGTTTAGAAAAAGGACAACATAATCCAACAGTGTTATCTTTGATTGAACTGGCGGATTTATTTGGATATGATTTTGAGATTAAAATTAAGCAAAGAAAATATCGATAGAACTTTATCCTTCAATGATTAGAGTTCTCTTGACGAAGTAGTATTTTATTTAAACTTAATTAACGAATTTCAAATTTGAAAATGAGAGAAGTGATATTTAATGTTGATAGCTCATTACGATCAGAATACAAAAGCAGAACAATCTCTTCTTGAGCATTCAATGAATGTGGCGAGAGAAGCTAAACGGATAGGGAATGATATTAAACAAGGAAATATCATGTTCTTAATTGGTATTCTTCATGATATTGGAAAAAGCAGATAGATTATTTCAGCAGAAAATAAAAGAGAATCCGACATTACAAGTGAAACATGCCTACGCAGGGGCAAAGTATATATTTCATAAAGTTTTCGAGTTATTCCCGAATAACAAGATTTTAGTGAAGAATAAAGACAAAGTTCCATTTTTTACAGAAATTGTATCTTACGCAATTGCAGCACATCATGGAGTGTTTGATATTCCGATTATGGGAGAAAGAAATGTAAATAATAGAGAACAATATGAGTATAGTGAACTGAGAAGAAGAATTTATGAGACTGATGGCTACCATTTTACGGAAGATGTAATTCCATTTGTATGGGAATTAGATGATAGTCTGAGGATTCACGGTGAATGTTCAATAGAGGAATTACTATTGTTAGCATTCGAGGAATTTTGTGAAGTCTGGGAAAAAAATTAAAAAGATACAAAAGAGGATGAACTTAGTTTTTATGCTGGACTTTTCTCAAGATTGTATATTTCCATTTTAAAAAATGTGGATACCATTGATACGATTAATGCGTTTGATAGTATCTTGAAAAGAAAAGATACAATGGATCTAACTAGGAATGTAAACGATTACTTTTTAAAAAAATAGAAAAAAACTATATGAATCTTTAAAAACCAACAACAGAAATTAATAAAGTAAGAACAAATATATTAGAAAAGAGTCATAGAAAGGGGAAAGTAGATCAAAATGGGATCTATACGCTGAACTTACCGACTGGTGCTGGAAAAACAAATGCAAGTGTGGCTTACGCAATTAATCAAATGAAGTTTCAAGGTAAAAAGAGATTTATTTATGTTGCACCTTTCCTTTCAATTCTAGAACAAAAATGCGGCAGCTATGAAGATAGTTCTAGGGGAGGAGGGGATATTTGAACATCATTCAAATGTTGTTGCAAAAGAAGAAGATTATAGCGAAAAGAGTGAAGAAGAATCCCTACTCGAAACTTACTTGATGGAATCATGGGATGATACAGTAGTATTAACTACTACCGTCCAGTTTTTCAATACTTTTATTTCAAGTGAAAGCATCTAATTTGAGAAGGTTTTCTAATTTGATTAAAAGTGTGATTGTACTAGATGAAGTACAAGCTTTTACCAGTAGAAGTTACGACTCTCTTCAACTTGACAGCTAATTTTATGAGATTAGTAATGAAAACATCTATAGTTTTATGTACAGCAACTCAACCTAATTTAGACTCTACAGTATTACCTCATAGAATCAAATTAGGTAGTGATACAGGAAATTCTTCAAACCTCTGTGAATTATCTGAAGAAGAGGGAATATTTTTTTCAAAGAAATATTATTACAAAAATTAATGAAGAAGATGAAATAGTGAATATTTCTAATGTAGTAGATGAGGTTTTTACGAGAAGATAAGTCCACTTTAATCATAGTAAATACAAAAGAAAAACTGTTGATAAATTTTATGATGAGTTTAAAGAAAAAGACAAATCGAAAAGTATATTATCTAACGACTAATTTATGTGTAGAACATCGAAAAATGTGATTAACAACATAAAAAGATTTATCTGAAAAATTTAGGAATAATTTGTGTTAGTACTTCTTTAGTAGAAGCGGGTGTCGATTTAGATTTCCATCGAGTTTTTCGTTCGTATGCGGGTGTCGATTCTATAGTACAGGCAGCAGGAAGATGCAATAGAGAAGGAAAAGTTAAAAAAACGGTATAGTACAGTTGATGCGGTTGGATAATGAAAGCGAGAATTTAGCTTATTTGACTAGCATTCAGAATAAAAAGCAAATTACAGAAACGTTATTACATAATGTTAAATCTCCAATTGATATTATTGAACTTAATCATATTTTTTTATCAAAAAGTATTATCAGAATACAAAAGAAAAGTTGTTGAATTTCCCTGTAGATAAAACCATGCAAACAGCATTTGACATGCTATCTTTGAATAATGATTTGGGATTGCCAATAAGTAGACTTCCATTAAAGCAAACTTTTAAGACGGCAGGGAATGTTATTAGATTAATAAAAGATGATACAGTTCCCATTATTGTCCCGTATCTAGGGTCAGAAATGCTAATCTCAGAATTAGAAAATATTCTGGATTCAAATCTAAATCCTTCTGGTGCAGATTGGAAATTTATTAAATCTAGTCTTAGAAAACTTCAACGATATACTGTGAATGTTAGGGAATACAGTAGAGCTATTGAATTATGTAAAACATATTTAGAGAATCAAATATTAATTTTACCAAAAAGAATATTATTCAGAAGAGAAGGGTATCGTTTTGGATAATGCAACATTATTAATATAGAAAGGGGAAAAAGTATGTTTAAATCAAAAATTTTTACGTAAAGGTTAGAGGAGATTTGGCCTTGTTTACAGCTCCGCCAACAAAGGGGGCAGTGAACGATTTAGCTATCTCGTTCCTACTCAGCAAGCTCTGCATGGTATTGTTGATGCAATTTATTTTTAAGCCTACGTTTACGAATATTGTGAGTGAGGTAAAAGTAATAAATCGAATTCAAACGGAAATTATGGGGATGCGTAATCTCTATTTAGATGGAGCAATTGATAGGAGTAATATTTCCTATCTTTCGCATGTAGAGTATTTAATTAAATTCTATTTTTACTTGGAATGATAGTCGAATGGATTTAAAAATGATCGTAATATATCTAAACATGAATCGATTATGGAACGATCCTTAAAAAAAGGAGGAAGAAGAGATATTTTTTTAGGAAGTAGAGAATGTCTGGGATTTGCTGAAGAAATAGATGAAGATGAATATGAAGATAGTAAGAGCTTCTATCAAGGGCAGGAAATAGATTTTTGGGCTAATGTTTCAGACTTTTTTTCTTATCCAACCAAACAATTACCAGAATTCTGGTCGTACTATTCTAAGATACTAATGAAAGATGGAGTTATCACATTTAAAGATATTAAAGACTGTGAAGTTAGGAATAAATTATCTAATACAGAATATACCATAGCAAATCAAATAAAAATCAGTAGATAATGAGTATAATGAAATTCAAAAATTGGGAGGAGTGATTGTAAATGGATTTTTTTCTTCACTACTTGAGGCATATAAGCAAGCTGAGATTAATGGTTTAGTTGATAACGAAAAATGAAGAGGTAATACTGCCACCTATTTTTTTCATACAGATATGGAGTCTGATGGAAAAAAATGTTATAGAAGTAAGACTGGATGATAGTGGAAGCCTTGTTGCTGCATCTTATCTAGAAAGAGGGGAAAGAATTATTTTTCCTGTGACGATGGCTTCTCTAAATCGGACGAATTCAGCAAAAATCTACTCCGCATCCCTTAGTTGATAAGCTGATATATCTGGATAAACAGACTTATCCAGAAACCACTAAAATATATCTAAAAAAATTTAAAGAAGTGGATAGAATTTGAGGAAAAAGAATGATGTAAAAATTTTTTGCAAACTATTTATAACTTTATAAATTCATTAGGAATAGATAGTCAGATTTTTCATGAATCTGTTCGGGAAAAATTACACTATAGAAAAACGGAAAAAAATAAAAAAAGATAAATTAACTATTTCCCTTGAAAAAAATATTCCTAACATTTAAAGTAGTTTCAAAAAAATTAATAGAGATAAATCAGTAACAACATATCAAGAACTTCATCAAAGTTGGATACGGTACATACAGAGCCTAGAAACTAATAAAGTTGTATGTAATATTAGTGGGGAGTTAGAGCCTGAAATTAAAAAAATCATCGTAGTGTTAAAGGAAAAGCAAAAAAATAATTTCTGCTAACCATGACAGGACATATCTTGGAAGATTTTTTAAAAACCGGGGATATTATTACTATTGGTGAATATACCTCAGAAAAAAATTCATTTAATGTTAAAGTACTTCTAACGAACAAAAATTCACATGTAAGGTTAACAGACTCAGAATATCTTATTAATTGGTTTTGGCGAGGATGTAAAAAAATAATGAAAATTTTGCATTGAACGATTATACAGGTTGGATGAACCTATTCAATACTGAAAATAGCCAAAGGAAAAAGATTATAACTCTAGAAAAACAAACAAATAGGCGAAAGTTTTTAAAAAGGGAAAAAAACGTTTTCAGATTCATCTAATTATTATATAGCGCTTCTTCAAAAAGTTAGTGATGGAAGAATGGCAATTAAATATTTTAGGGAGATGAACGAATCGCAACTATACGATAATCTCGAAAAATGGGCTCAAACTTATAACTGGGAATTAGTGAAAAAAATAATAAATTAGAAATATTTTATCCTTCGTTTCAACAGATTTTTAAATGCAGCTTACGGTGTAGAGAGAGACGGAAAGTTGATTTGTGATAATGTAGGAATGGTTGGTATTCAGTGTATGCATTTGATAGAAAACTTAATAGAAGGAAGGAGTATACCAGGAAATATTGTACAGCAATTAAAAACTTAATATAAGAAATAGATGCAAGTATAGTGATTCATGGAACTATCTTTGTATTATTGCTTTTATCGGTTTTGAGAAATCAGAGAGGAAGGGAGTATTCAGAAATGTTGGAGGAAGAAAATAATAATCGCTCATATTTGTATGGACGTTTATTAGCTATATATGAAATTTTAGAACAAGAGAAATATAAATGTGATGGAGAAGAAGGGCGCAGTACGAATGCAGAAAGATACTGGAGTGCATATTTAACACAACCCGCTAAGATAATGAAGATATTGCATCAAAAAAACATTACCATACTATCAATTTCTAAAAACACTCCCAAACAAGAGGAGCCTGATAGTTAAGATAGATAAAGAGCAAGAGAAAATAGTGAATATGATTGCTAAGTTTGATAAGAGTAGTGAAATAAATAAACCCTTGGATTTCCAATTTTTATTTGGATATTATGCTGAGAAAAATATATCTATACAAAAATCTAATAAAAGAGAAGGAGATAATTAAAAAAATGATTGATAAGAAAATTGATTTTATATTAACAGTTGAAGTTTGTGATGCGAATCTAATGGAGATCCATTAGCAGGAAATATGCCAAGAACAGATAGTGATGGATATGGTGTGATAAGTGATGTAGCTATTAAAAGAAAAATCAGAAATAGAATGCAAGATCTTGGAGAAAATATTTTCGTACAGAGTTCTGAACGAGCTAGTGATGGCTTTGTATCACTTCAACAAAGATTTGAAAATAGATTTCCAGATAAGAATATACTTCCTAAAGATATTGAAATTCAAGCAAACGCTGAATGGCTAGATGTAAGAAGCTTTGGACAAGTGTTTACATTTTATGGGAAAGCTATTGGAGTTAGAGGGCCCGTTTCTATATCAATGGCTAAGTCACTTTCCCCAGTTGTTGTTTCAACAATGCAAATTACGAAAAGTGTAAATGGACAAACTCCGAAAAAAGAGCAAGGCAAGTCTAGTGATACGATGGGTAGCAAGTGTACCGTAGATTATGGGGTATATGTTATTAAAGGTTCAGTAAATTGTTATTTTTCAGAAAAAACTGGCTTCAATTTGCAGGATCTAGAACTTCTCAAGAAAAGTTTGCTTACACTATTTGAAAATGATGCGTCTACTGCTAGACCTGAAGGCTCAATGAGAGTGAAGGAGCTATTTTGGTTTACTCATGGTAATAAGTTGGGTAATTTACCAAGTTGGAAAAATTTTTTTGATATGTTAAAATGGAATAACTTAGATGATGCAAAAGATTATTCTCAATATAATATCCATTTAGAAAAAGAAACATTACAAGAAGTTGAAGCTAAAGGTGTAGTTGTTGAAATCATAGAAGGATAAGTGTATGGAGTATAGTGAAGATGACTATCTTATGTTGTCAGGTATTCAACATTTCATGTTTTGTAGTAGACAATGGGCACTAATCCATATTGAACAGCAATGGGCAGAAAATGAAGAAACTGTTTCAAGACAATTGTAAATAAAAAAATATGAAATATTAAAATTGCAAAAAAACGAAAGATGAATTACGAGGATTTGAAGGAGCAGCGGCAAGCAGTTATTTTTTTGTTTGGTAAATGACATTGTGTTGAAAAAAATAAAAAAATATCTTTCACTTTAATGGGAGGAGTAAACGACCACCTGTGGATTGTGTAAACGCACTATTATCATTTGGACAACAGATTGTCAATCAGCTATTGAAGCAGTAGGTCTAGATAGTTATGTTGGTTTTTCACACTAATCGTCCAGGGAAAGCAGGATTAGCCCCTAGATTTAGTAGAAGAATTCAGAAACTATATTGTTGATAGATTAGTATTTAGTATGATAAATAATGAACAACTAAATTATAAACATTTTGAAATAAAAAGAAAATGGTAGTGTATTACTAAATGATATAGGAAGAAAAGATATTTTTTAGAAGAGTGGCAGAGAAAAACATATTGTAGTAGAGCATCCGTTTACGGGGAAAAAGTAAAAAAATGATGTTATTACCATATGTTCAAGCTCAACTATTAGCGAAGGCAATAAGAGGAGAATTACCGAGCTATCCTCCTTTTTATGATATAGGGTGATTCTGATGATGGTATTGATTACATATGATGTAAATACAGAAACCAAGGAAGGTCAAAAGAGATTAAGAAAGATAGCAAAATTGTGTGTAGATTATGGTCAATGTGTACAAAAATTCAGTATTTGAGTGTTCGTTAACACCTTCAGAGTTTGTAGAAATAAAAAAATGAATTTTTCCAAAAATAATTGACAGTGAACAAGATAACATACGTTTTTATTTCTTGGGGAAAAATTGGCAAAGAAGAGGTGAAAGTATAGGAAAGATAATTCCTATGATCCAGATTTAGGATTTTTAATTCTTTAAAGAGGTCTAGTTACACAGAAAAAAATCTTTTTACCTCACACTTATATTTCTGAATTAATCTATTAAAAATCGGAAATAATTCTATCATATTATATATAGTTAATAAGATTTTTTTGTTAGCAGTGTATATTTTTTATATGCTGTCGCTCCCTTCACGGGAGCGTGGATTGAAAATGGAGACGAAATCAAAAGAATTGTTTGTGGAGGTGTCGCTCCCTTCGCGGGAGCGTGGATTGAAAATAGCACAGTCGTTGAGTCCATTCGTGGGACGTTAGAGTCGCTCCTATCTCGGGAGCGTGGATTGAAATAGTTAGATTCCTATCATTTTGTACAATCGATGGTGTCGCTCCCTTCGCGGGAGTGTGGATTGAAATATCAATGCATTATTCGCTGTGTTAGTGATTGTGGGTCTCTCCTTCGCGGGAGCGTGGATTGAAATTAGCCATTTACAGCACCTCCAACGTAAGAAATAGTCGCTCCCTTCACGGGAGCGTGGATTGAAAATATCGATACAGAAGGCTCAACATCAAACATGGATGTGTCGCTCCCTTCGCGGGAGCGTGGATTGAAAATTATTTCAAGCGTGATGATATCCACATCAGTCAAAGTCGCTCCCTTCGTGGGAGCGTGGATTGAAATAGCAATCTTGAAGAGTCTTATAAGCGAATTCAAGGTCGCTCCCTTCGTAGGAGCATGGATTGAAATATGCGTATGGTCTCAAGGAGCAAGAAGAAGTTCCACGTCGCTCCCTTCACGGGAGCGTGGATTGAAAATAGATTGAAGCTCGTATCTCTAAATTGAAAAGACAGTCGCTCCCTTTGCGGGAGCGTGGATTGAAAATGATTCCTTATGCAGCAGTTTTGATTGCGGTATATAGTCGCTCCTTCGCGGGAGCGTGGATTGGTGGATTGAAAGAGCTATTTTTAATCTTAGTTCATACTCTGCGGCTCATTTCGAAAAATGATGTTGCAGAATCTACCTAAAAATGACAAAAAGATTATTAGAAATGAAGTAATGTTTAATTACTTCATTTTTTTGTTTTTTTCCAACATATTTTACTGAAATGAATTAAATAAAAAAATTGAAAGTTATTCTGAAGTGTGGGATAGACATTGTTATGGGGAGATTATTTATTCTTGACTTTTATCTCTAACTGAGAACTGGATTTAGAGAAATTTCTTTTTCGTTAAAAGATGAATTCAAAAAAATATAAAAAAACAAGAAAAAAAGTCCGATTATATAAAGAATAAATTCCGTAGTTCAGTATAGAGATTAGCTAGTTTCGAATTCTATTTTTAGGAGAAAAACTATGAAAGCATGGACAGAAACTGAAGAAACAACAACTCAACTTTTTCGAGCAATTCGAAGGGGTTATTTATCATGTAATGAAAAAAACTCAATATTCAAAAAGAATAATGCTGAGCATGACGATTTCCTACAGGAAGGACGGTTGTTGTTACTAGAAGCTTATCAAGAGAGCAAATTAAATCCACTCGAGTCTTTGGATGCAGCGAAACAGTTTAACAGCTATCTTCAACGGAAATTATATTGGAAGTTTCTCAATCGAATTACTAAGAAGAACATCGAAACCGTAGAGTTTAATCAGGATTGGATGCAAGAATCGGAAAATGACCCCTACTGGGTTGAGGTAGAATTAGACTATAGGGAATTTTTCCAAAGGCTAACGAAACTTCAAATGAAAACATTGCAATATTTGATGCAAAGTGATGAACCTGTAGCGAAATATGCTAGAAGAATAGGGCGTACTCGTTCGTCAGTTCAGCAGGATATTTTATCAATTCGAAAAAATGAAAAAATTTTTAGACAAGCATAGCAAAAATGGAATCCTAATTGGTTTATATAGATGTAGAAGTCATGACACTACAAAACAAAAATAAACCAAAAAAAGGAGGACATAATCATGTCAGAAGTATTTAATAAAGCAACATTGGAACTATTCTATCAAGATGCGGAAAAAAAGGGAAAGTGAAAAAAATTTAAGAGTCTTCAAAACTTGAAGCAAGGGGCAACGCATGATGCGGTGATGACAGTCTCAGATGCAGTCGATACTCTTGCCAAAGAAGCGATGACATACTGCGATACAATCGTTCGTACACGATACGATAGAAACTAATAAAAAAGGAGGAAAAATATCATGGCAAATGAAAACAACTACAGTTAAAGAGTTATATTTAGGATTTACAGGGAGTGATGGCAAAACAAAAACGCCTTGTTATTGCTCATCCGGAAGATAATCTAGATGAAGCAACAACACGTGCAGCAATGAAAAATTGCGGATGCCAACCTTTTTCGAAAAACAAGGAGTTCAATTGTATACGAATGGGGAAAGTGCTAACTATATGACTCGTATTAAAAAAATGTGATCTTTAACGATAAGAAAAAAAGATAAATAAGAGTAAGGTAGGAAGGGTATTTACTAGAAGATCGTTCAAAGGTTAATCTTCTGGTGATATAGGAGAATCATTACGGAAATGGTTCTCCTCTACCTTTCCAATGAGGGATAAAGGAGGAAGAATAATGAAAACATCATTCTATTATTTACAATCCGGATTTTTTGCCCTTGGAGCCATCGTGGGAGGTTTTCTCGGAGGGAAAGATGGCCTTTTGTACGCGTTGCTAGTCCTTGTGATTCTCGACTATGTAACAGGAGTGCTAAACGCAATCGATCAAAAGCGACTTTCTAGCTCTGTTGGGTATAAGGGGATTGCTCGTAAGGTATTGATATTTGTGCTTGTTGGAACGGCGAATGTTGTTGATGTGTATATTCTAGGGAAAGCAGGAGTGTTAAGAGCAACGGTCATTTTCTTTTACATCTCAAATGAGGGGATATCCATACTAGAAAATGCATCGTATCTAGGTCTACCAGTACCGCAAAAGTTCCAAAGCGTATTGAAGCAATTACATCAGAAGGAGGAGAATTAAGGTGATTAGAATTTTGAGAGATTTTGTGATGAAGGACAGTGGCTTTCTAGAAAGTTTTGATTTTGTGGTTATCCATAATGATGCGGGAAGAATGAAACCACAACGGTATATTCCATTTCTAAGAAATCGTAATAAAGCCTTAGGAATTGCACATTTCTATTGCAACCGAGATACGATAGTTCAAGTTGTCCCAATTGAAAACATAGGATACCATACCGGAGATTGGTGGAGTAACTGCCGTTCCGTTGGATACGAGGTATGTGAGAGCCTATCAGCTAGCGATGAGGAATTCCTACTGAATGAGGATATGACACTATTGAAAGCAGCTGCCGACTTGGTAGAAGCAGGGCTGCCAATTTCACGAGAAACTGTTCGACTCCATCATGAATTTGTGCCCACAAGCTGTCCTCACCGAAGCATGGAATTGCATGGAGGTACAACGGAAAGTGTGCGAGCATATTTCATTGAAAGAATGCAGTATTTTGCTTCACTCGGAAATAATCTTGTTGAAATTTTACATAAGTATTTTCCAGAAGAAGAATTCCGAATGAAAACATGGGAACGTTATGAAGTTTTCAATGATGATAATGAAGTTGTTCGACAAGTTATTCGAGGCGAATGGGGAGTTGGTCAAGAACGCATGAAACAACTGACAGATGCCGGGTATGATGCTGAAAGAATCCAAGAGAAAGTAAATCTTGCTTTACAAGAGTCTCAAATCAATGATATAAAAACGACGGATACCCTTGCCTATGAAGTGATCCAGGGCGATTGGGGTAATGGAGAAGAACGCAAAGAACGACTTGAAGCTGCTGGGTATGACTATGATGCGGTACAACAAAAAGTGAATGAAATATTGGGATAAATTAGAGCCTACTGATGAAAAATGTCAGTAGGCTCAGTTAGTTTAATAACAAATTTGGATTTTTTTATTTTTTTAAGAGAACTGAGAGATTATTATGTCGGAAAGAATAAATTAGATACAAATTAAATTAGAATTTTGTTTGAATATCATATTGAATAATATATTTTATTCCAAAAATATATGATATTATAACAATGAGTATAGACTACGTTATAAGGAGGGGAAAGTAAGATTAAGGTATTACATATCTTCCAATACATAGGAGAGGCCTAATTGTTTGAGAGGATGGTATAAAAGCTAGCTATTTTTCATTAGAGTCTAGAAAATATCAATTTAAACTAAAGAAAAAGGAAAGAATATGAGTATGAGTTTTTGATTTAAATTATGAAATTTCAAGAATGAAAGAGTTGTGTACAAAAGTAAAAACAGTATCTGATTTTGAAAAAAATTAGCTAGAATAGCAAAAGGAAGTTATGAACAATACCCTGATGCAGAGCCTTTAGTATTTGAGTATCTCAATTTTCTTAGTGAAATTCTTTTCAAAAACAAGATGAAGAAATGGAACTAGAGAAAATACTAAGAGAAGCAAGAAGGGTATATAAACAAAGTTCATTTTCGGAGAGGGTATTCATTCAATATTTTTAAGATTTTTGAGTGATTATTTATTGAAACAAGAAGACAAACCAGATTTAGTAAATATTATAAGTGAAGCGAAAGAAATATACGAATTATATCCCCAGAATAATCAGTTCGCCCTTTGGTATCTTAGTGTTCTTTGTCATTACGTATGGAAAAAAAGATGATAACTCGGAACGGATAAATACAGTAAATGAAGCAAGCCGGATATTTAACATATTTTCTCGTGAACAGCAGTTTGGACTGTGGTACCTTAAAGTTCTATCCAATTTTTTCTTTTTAAACAAGAAGAAAAAAATCTGAACTAATAAATATAGTAAATGAGGCGAAACGGGTATATGAATTTTATAGTCCTACTGAAGAGTTGGCAATTGAGTATCTAAATGTTCTCTTCAATTTGTCTTTAAAACAAGATGATTACGAAGCTAAGCAAAATACACTAAATGAAGTAAGAAAAGTATATGAAGAAAATCAAGCTTCTGCAATGATAGCTACTATCTATCTCCGCTCCCTTTATAATTTTTTTCGCAGAATCAATCTGAAGACATATGGAATAATGCAAAAACAAGCAAAAGCTATTTTTACGAAAAAAATATCCATTATCTGAAACAGTGGCTAGTTGGTATATGGGATTTCTACTTACATCGACAAAAAAACAAATAAACGTAGCGGAGATGAAAGGAACGACTAAAATTATTAGTGATATTATCCAAAAAAACATTTTTATACTAGCGGATTTAGTAGAGAAACATATTGATGTATTATTGGCCGATGCTACAGAATCTTATATAGATAATTGTGCAGATTTATTAATGTGCTTTGCCGAACAGAATAGTGTGAAAAGATTATTTAATGCAGACAAAGTATGGAATCTTTTTTTGATTTAGATGAATTCCCACAAGAAGAGTTGAAGAAATTAGTACAAATATTTAGTTTGGTTCAAACGATTAAAAACCAGTTAATTGTAAAAGATCCTGAAGAATTAAAGTGTGGACATTATACTTCTGCTAAAGTTTTTACAATTACTTTTTGAAACAAAATGAAAAAGAAAAGTATGCAATTAAAAAGTAGAAGTAGATTAAGTAATGTAAATTATATGAATGATCCATCAGAGGGAAAAAAATATTAAATCAGTTTTTAAAAATTAGATACAACTTCTCAGAAGATTTCTTAAAAGCAAGCCCTTGGTTTTTTGATGAGTTTGACTACTGCAATTGATAGACTTGAAATGTGGGCTCAATATGGAAAAACAAGGAAAAGGAGTTTGTTTAGTATTAGGGTCAAGTGATTTTTTTGAAAGTAAGTTCATATTCTGATATGGAATGGATAACAGCGAAACGATTTGTTGAATGGCAAGATGTAGATTTGGATAATAAAAGAATAGAAGAAGATACTCCAATAAATAAATTAATGCAAGGTGATTTTCTTTACCGGATAGGATATTTAGTGTTTCCAAGTAAGACAGATGAATTACTAACAATAGAAAATAATCCTCGTCTAAAAAGATGCTATTAGTATAATTAATAGTTCATTAATTAATTTGAGAAAAAAAGTGCAAAACAATAACCAAAGAAACAAATCTTTATGAAAAAGTAGATGAATGCTTGGAAGAGATACGTTATTTGTTCAAATCAGCAGATTATAAATATGAAGAAGAATTAAGAATCCTAAAAATTTAATCCATTAGATTCTGATGATTCAAAAAAATTAAGATTGATAATTCGGAAGAAACCGCAAAACTTTATTTAGAACGTGATAATCCGATTAAAATTGCAGAGGTGATTTTTTTGGACCTAAGTTTTTCTAAGCCAGAAAATGTGACTCCCCTCCTTCAACTTTTTGGATAAAAATATTAAATTTAGTCAATCAAAAATACCATTTAAATAATTGTAGAATAATATAGGTTTCTAGATTTAAATGATAATTAGATTTTTCAAAGGAATTAAGCAGAGCCTCTGCTTAATTCCTTTTTTTATCTCCACCACCACCTGCTTTTTCTTTCCCACCTATGCTATAATAATCATGAATAGAGAAGGCTTTCATGATTGGAGGAGAAGAGGATGAAGGGAAGACAATTATTCGCATCAGCGCTTTGTGTGTTGGCGCTGGCGGCATGCAACAAAAAGCCAGAAGGGGCGGTGACGACCACCGAGGCCCCAACGACCGCTCAAGCAACAACCGTGACAGAGACGACGGTACAAGCAGTACAAGAGTCGTATTTTTGAACAGTTACATTTAGCATATAATCTAGTGGTCAAGGATGCCGATGCCCAGTCTGGGTTGCAAGCAGCTAAAGACGAGAGCCAGAAGTTGATTGCCTTGCACCCAAGCGACAAGGCCATGATCGAGAAGCACTATAAGGACTTGGAACGTCTCGTTCAGCATAATTCAACGGGATTTGCCGAATTTATGCAGGAATGGAACCAAAGAAGAGACCAGCACTATGAACCGCTTCAAGAAGCGCTGGATTTAACAGCGGCGAAGGTGAACGACGAGGCGACCTCTTGGAATATGATGGGGAAGGTGACGGCGAATGACTATCAGATTCTTATCGTGGATGCTTATATCGACAATACCAACCAGCAGGCGTATCTCTTTGGCTACAAGGGCGATGAACCGATTTTCTTACAGGCCCGTTCTGTCTCGCGAGATACGCTGAAGGATGCGAACTTTGAAGAAGTGGAGAATGCGGATCTCCGGGCAGGATTCCTCAACAATGTTACTTGGAAACCCAAAGCGCCTCAAAGTAACCCATCGATTGCGGATGTGATGGCCATTTACGCGCGTAAGAAGGGCGAAGTTTATGAGCGCACGAGTCCGGCGACGCAGCGGTTGTTCTATGATTTAGCCGTTCCAGACCAACTCTTCCAATATGCGACGGTTGCTGGAATGAAGGCGAAGTTTACATGGGGAGAACTCACATTTAAACAAGGCGACGTCCCTTATGAAATCGTGGAGTGCTATGTGTCCGAATCCGGAACGACGGTGATTGTCTTTGCCAAAGTCGGCAATGGCAAAGTGATTTTAATCGGGCAAACAGCACCAGAGACGGTGAAGAACGCGGATGGAACAATCAAGTCGAGCACCGTGAACCTCCAGCCGTACAATAGCGAAACACTATCACGCGCGACGTGGTAAGACAGGAGAAGTAGAATGACAGAAGTACAACAACTCGAACAATTAATGAATGAGATGCTGCCGGGATTGCAGCTCTTTGCTAGAGATATTAACCTCACGCCGGAAGAAGTGGCTTGTTATAGAGTCGGGGAGGTCGTTCGTAATCCCGCCTTTACCGATGCGACGAGTCGCGTTGGGGGCATGGTGACGACGCACCGTTTCAGCATCCTCTCCAACCACCTCTTTGACCTGTCGAAGGCGGAGCATGGCACCAACTGGGGGCTACATGTGGCTAACCGCGACGGTCACTTTAAGGTGCTGGACATTTACGAGCATGAAGGCAAGACGCAGATTCTGCTCTTGCATTTGCCGGACGATTATCGTTGGAAATGGATGGAGTATGTGAATTTAGATCTTCCTGTGGACATCGTGGCCGATAGCAGGGAGCGATTCGCCTCTAAGGCCCACGCCGAACCGATCCCAGAGGTGACAAGTCCCGAGTGGCTTGACCGATGCGGTTTTGCGCCAGGTCTGGACATCAAAGGCGAACTCTTCCCAAATGAAATCCCAATTGCGTCTCAGATGCAAAAAGTAAAAGATGCCTCTTTCCGTAGCTTCTACCATCAACTCGTCTACGTTCGCTGTGCATCGCTCATCGAAGACGTGATGCCAGAAGTAGCCAAGGCTGGAGACACAGGGCTTGTCCTCTACGGATATATCGACGAAGAGGCTGGCGTGTCGTTCCAACCGCTATGGATTGCTAAAGAAGGGAGTCGACGCTAGACATGCGCCTTATCCCCGAAGAGACGATGTATCTGATTCGTCTGGCGAACCTCGATGAATGTGAGTTCTGTTCGATGAAATGGATCGAAGTCGATTCCTATATCGCAGACCGTGCAAGACGCGTCATTGCGGAAGTCTATGACACAAAGAGCAAGGAAAAAGAAGAGACACGAACCTTCCAAGGCCTCGACCAATTCCGCCGCCGCGAACATCCTGATGACTTTGGCGTAGCGGTCTACTACGAAGACAAGAGCAAAGAACCTGAACGCTTGTGGGTGCGCATCTCGCGCGTGGAAGGTGGAACGCTCTTGATGGACTCAAGCATCCAGACGGGCCAAAAGAAGGCGACGAGATTATGTTCCGCGTCCTTCAGAACGAAAAAGGCGATCTCGAAGTTGTGTCGGTTCAAAAATAGCAAAAAAGACCGAAGGCTTCCTTTTACCTTTTGGATATCTTCATAGTAAAGGAAATAACTGTACCGGCAAGAGCCAAGGTCTCTTTGCCTACCGAACTTCAAAGGGCGTCAAGTTGATAAATCAACTGACGCCCTAATTCATTTCGGTTACACTCGTTATTTCCATTACTATAGAATCCAAAAGGCCTAGGAAGCCTTATTTCGTGACTATGTTCGTAAGGTTGAACTACGCAATCATCGAGACTCGCATTTTCCTTCTTTCATAAAAAGCACCGGCTATTTTAAGTTATTCTATGCACTAGCAGTTCATTTTAGAGCGCTCTGCAATGTAAAGAAATACTGAAAAGAGACAAAAATTCCTCGGTTCTATAGTGTGAATGGTAAGGAGGAACAACCAATGTGAATTACTGAGTCTAGAAATTTGATTTCGTAGACTCAGTTTGAAGCTTGGTAGGAGCCAAGACGAAGACTTGGCCCGGTGTCCTTACCATCAACACTATGAAGATACCGAGGGATTAATTTCGTCTCTTTTCTTATTTGTTCTATCACATTACAGTTTAACGCAGAGTGTAGCGATATAGTCATTTCCATAATGGGATAATCGATTTCTTTTGTCACACGATTCATAAAAATCAATCATCGCGAGACCATTTTTCAGTTGTCCTCTAATCTGACTTTCTAAGGTGTGGCTAAATTCATATCCGTATTCTGGATTGATGGTGATTTTGCCTTCCGCTTCAAGCTCTTTGGAATTAAACGGGATGGAGAACTTTAACAGTAATTCCTCATCGGGTTGGTCCCATACAACGTCAGCGTCATACATGTATATCCAAGGATTCATAAACCCGACCATTAACAAGCCACCCTTTTTCAATACGCGAGCGGCTTCTTTATACATATTTTCTAAATCTTCTATATATACATTTGAAACCGGGTTGAAAACAATATCAAAAGTTTCATCTTCAAATGGAAATGGTTTTGTCAGATCGCCTTGAACCGTATTGATTGTTAAAGCCTTCTCTTTTAGCCACCATTTCATCTCTTTGTAATTGTGATGTGGAAAAATCCATTATGGTGACATCATACCCTTTTGCGGCAAAAAAACGGGACCCTGCTGTCCGCCACCACAAGCTAAGCCTAATATCTTTTTTTCCCGTTGGCTTTTTTTCAAACCATTCTTCCGGAACTTTTTTCCCAACCGTTAATGCAACTGAAATTGGCACTTTTTCTAGCTTCTTCTAATTCTTCATGTGTCAATGGTTCAGTATAGGTATTTTTTGTACATTATTCCATCGATCTTGATTTAATTTTTATATAAGGATTCATCTTATCATCTCCGCTTTCTGTATTCTCAAGTTCATTATACTATTGCTGGGAAAAGTAGGGAAGTGTCTACTGCATTTCAATACAGAAGCGCTTGAAACTATCTAGCCTTTTTCCGCCATCCAATTAAAGAAGTATAAACAAAATAAGGGCTTCTGGGACCTCGCGGATTCTATAGTAATGGAAATAACGAGTGTAATCGAAATGAATTAGGGCGTCAGTTGATTTTATCAACATGACGCCCTTTGAAGTTCGATAGGCAAAGAGACTTCGGCTCTTTCCGATTGTTGCACCTAATATTGTGAGGTTCAACAAAGAAAGGTCACTGAAGTTTCTTGCATCACCCCTCAAACTATAGAAATGCTGAAAAGAGACAAAAATCCCTCGGTTCTATAGTGTAAATGGTAAGGAGGAATAACCAATGTGAATTACTGAGTCTAGAAATTTGATTTCGTAGACTCAGTTTGAAAGCTTGGTAGGGACTGAGATTTTAGCTCAGTCCGATATCCTTACCATCAACACTATGAAGAAACCGAGGGTTTTATTTTGTCTCTTTTCTAAAATATCTCATGCCTTACTTCTTTAATGAGCGGATGACGCAAGAAGGCGTAGGAAAGATAGATGGCCATCAGGCACCAAATAATCGGCTCGGCAAAAATCACCCCAAGATACCCCGCCTGCGGAATCACAAACACTACAAAAAGCACCTTCCCAGCCAGCTCGATAAAACTCGACACAAGCGGCGTTACCTTTTGCCCAAGCCCTTGCAGACTATTTCGCAAAATCAACAGAAGCGCTAACGGCACATAAAAGAGCGAGCCGATGCGGTTATACAGCGCGGCATTATCCAGTAGAAGCGGGTCGCTCGATCCAGAGACGAGTTCGTTTAGGAATGGACTTGCAAAGAATAAAATGATGCAGACCAGAATCGCCCATCCAAACGCTAGAAGGCTTCCTTGACGAATCCCTTTGGCAATCCGGTGCACTTTGTTGGCCCCGAAGTTTTGCGAAGTGAAGGTCGTCATTGCCGCTGCAATCGCCGCAAATGGCAAGGTTGAGAACGCGAAAATCCGTCTGGCAGAAGTTTGCGCACTGATGATGACCGGTCCAAGCGCGTTGATGGAGGACTGGAGCATTACAGATCCTAGAGAGACGATGGATGACATGAGTCCCATGGCTAATCCTTGGCTGATGAGGTCTAAATACAGTTCATCGTCGCGGACAAAATCACTTTTGGCCGGAATAAGGAAGTTGGCGCGTTTTTTGATATAGATAAAGCAGAGAACGGCCGATATGCCCTGAGCAATAATCGTCGCAATGGCCGCAGCTTCAACGCCCATGTTGAACGTTGTAATCAGCAAAATGTCGAGGAAGATATTCGCCACCGCTGAAAAAATCAAGAAGTAAAGGGCGGCCTGACTATCTCCTACAGCGCGGAGAAGCCCGGCGCATAAATTATACGCAAACGTCACCGCAATCCCGAGCACGATGATTGAGATATACGCATAGGACTGGTCGATAATACTAGCGGGTGTTCCAAGAAACTCGAGCAGTGGATACATTCCGAAGAATCCGATGGTTGCCACTAAGAGACTGAGAACGGCCCCGATGACGATGGTGGCCGAGACGGCGCGTTTCAAGAGGCGATGGTTATTGGCGCCGTAGTAGCGCGCGATGATGACGCCCATCCCGTTGCCGACGCCGAGTGCGAATCCGACAATCAGTTCAAAGATGGCTGCGGTCGCCCCAACAGCCGCCAGCGCATCCTGCCCAAGGAACCTCCCTACAATCATAATATCGGCAGTGTTATAGAGTTGCTGGAATATATTTGAAATAACAATTGGAATTGCAAATGTAATAATGGACCGCAAAAATCGGTCCGTCTGTTAAGTTAATAGCGGTCTTTTTCATAAGGGAAATTATACTCGCACGCTTGGGGAAATTCAAGAACGTTCCTTGTATAAATTCCTTTTTTTGGGACTTCATTTTTGAAAAATCGAGAAGGAATTTCGCTTGAAAGAGAACATATGTTCGTGTTATAACTAAGGTAGTTCAAACAGATTCGGCACTAAAAGAGAAAAAATTCAACAAAAATCGCCTTAGAAACGTTGCTATAGAGCTATTTCTAGGGGGAGAGTGCAAAATTAATCGTTTCACAGCAGAAGCATCGCAAGAAGGGAGGCGTGTTCGATGAGTCTGATTGACTACAGTTTGGAACCAAGAAGCGACATTGCGTTTATCGATATGAAGTCGTTCTATGCCAGCGTCGAGTGCATCGCCAGAGGACTCCATCCGCTCAAGGCGTCACTCTGTGTGATGAGTCGTGCGGATAATTGTAAAGGGCTCATTCTGGCGTCTTCTCCCGTCTTTAAGAAAGTCTTCGGGCGCAAAAATGTCGGTCGGACCTACGATTTGCCGTTTGATATTCATACGCGTCGCTTTTTCCTATTATAAGGCCGAGCGTCAAGGGCTCCCCACCGATGCAGCCTTCGTGCGTTTCATCGAGGCATGGGCGAGAGCAACCGTCATTGTCCCGCCAAGAATGTCCGAGTATATCCGGATTAATATGCAGATTCAGCGCATTTTGCAAAATTTTGCCACGACGAGTGAGATTTATCCGTATTCCATCGATGAAGGCTTTGTCGACTTGACGACTTCCTTGAATTACTTCTTCCCGGATCCGACGCTTTCTAGAAAGGAGAAATTAGACCTCTTGTCCGCGCAAATTCAGCGGGCGATTTGGAAGGAGACGGGGCTTTTATTCGACGGTGGGGATGTCTAATGCGAATCCTCTCCTTGCCAAACTCGCGCTGGATAATGAGGCTAAGAACGCGAAGAATATGCGTGCCAACTGGTCGTACGAGGACGTGGAAACGAAGGTCTGGGGAATTGAGAAGATGACGGATTTCTGGGGGATTGGTAGTCGTATGGAAAAAGCGGCTCAATCAGCTGAAGATTTACACGATTAAGGAATTGGCGCATGCGGATGCGGATCTATTGAAGAAGCATCTGGGGATTATGGGCGTGGAGCTGTGGTTTTCATGCGAATGGCATCGATGAGAGCAATGTCCATCATCCCTACAAGGTGAAATCACACGGCATCGGGAACTCGCAAATTTTGCCGAAAGATTACCGTCGTAAGGGCGATATCGAGTTGATTTTTAAGAGAAATGGCCGAGCAAGTGGCTGTTCGACTTCGCAGGGTCCGCAAGAAGACGACTTGTGTATCGATTCATGTGGGATACTCTAGAACGGAGGAGAAAAAATCCATTCAAGCGCAACGAAAAATCGACCCAACGAATCAAACGAAGCCTCTGACGGAAGTGGTATTGGACTTATTTCGCCAGAAATATACGAGTGGTGCGGTGCGTCGAGTAGGGATTTCCTATCAAGGGCTCGTGGATGAGGCGATTACCGTATTTTCATTGTTCGACGATTACGAGCAGGTCGAAAAGGAAGAAAAATTGCAAAAAGGCTGTCGATACGATTCGCGACGAATTCGGCTTCACCTCGCTCTTGAAGGCGAACTCTTTATTAGAATCGTCCCGCGTGAAGGCGAGAAGTCAGCTCGTCGGAGGGCATTCGGCAGGAGGGTTAGATGGTTTGACATGAATATGCGTATGTATTTGCCGTATAAAGCAACCAGAGAATACACAGACCGTGGTATGGCGAAGTGGCAAGGATTCTTCTTGTCCGAACATACGAGTGAAATCGCCAAGGAGAAGCGGATGGAGCATTACACGAGTCACCTCACGAAAGAGGAAAAATGGACGCTCCTCACACAACTCTACGTCCACCGGCAATTGGCGTGTTTTCGCATGAAGAAGAAGGAAGGGCATGAAATGGTGGTCGGTGTGCCTGTGGAATTGAGCGACGAAGCAGTTTACGTGGAGTCGCAGACAGAAAGCAAGGTGGCTGCCTTTAAGCGACCTGCAGGAGCTCTATTTAGTGGAGACAGAAGAGGAAGCAGTAGAGTAGGAAGTCCTCATTTTTACAAAAGAAGTGGTATAATAAGGTACTTTGAGAAGTGATGAGACTGACAGATAGAAGGTAGAAGAGGATATGAAGACAAATGAATTTGGACAAGTGATTGGGGAAGCTGTTCCTGGGTTTACTCCAGGGGGACTTCCAACGGTGGCGAGCATTGAAGGAAGATATACGCGCCTAGAGAAGCTGAACGAGTCGCATAAAGAAGCCCTATATGCCGTCTATGGGCCCGATACTCCTGCGCAAATGTGGACGTATTTAGCGGGAAGTTCGGTTGCCAATGAAGCCGAATGGGACGAGCTTTTTGACCGGTTATTACGAGATACCTCCAAATTTTATTATGTAATTTTGGATAAAAATACCCAAAAGGCGCTGGGAACCTTCGCGTTAATGCGCCTGGATACCGCAAATCGAGTGGTCGAAATCGGTTCGGTGACTTATTTACCCGAGTTACAGCGAACCAGAATTGCGACGGAGGCGCAATATTTAATGGCACGGTATGTATTTGAAGAGATGGGGTATCGCCGTTATGAATGGAAATGTGATGCGCTCAATGAACCTTCGAAGCGTGCCGCAAAACGTCTAGGATTTACCTATGAAGGGAGATTCAGACAAGCCGTAGTTTATAAAGGACGAACGAGAGACACAGATTGGTATTCGATGATTGATCAAGAGTGGCCCAAGCTAAAGGAACGGTTCGAAAAATGGTTGCATCCAGAGAACTTTAATGAAGAGGAGTGCAGTATCACTCCCTTTCACATCAATCCTTATGAAGTATTAGGATGAAGCGTTAGAAATTAGAGCGGTAGAAATACCGCTTTTTTTGCTAGGAATAGAATGAAAAGTAAAGAGAATCTTTACGAACTGCCCCTTTACCCTCTTTCTTTTTCCTTGTACAATGAAGCTGTAGAGAGGACGTGAAACTATGTGGAAAGACGCCATTGAGATGCGAGAGGCTGTAAGGAATCAGGAAGTCTCCGGTTGAATTAGTACAAGAAAGTTTAGAAAAATCCAAGCATTCAATCCCGAGTTGAATGCGGTTGTTCACATCCAAGCAGAGCGGGCGCTAGAAGAGGCGAAGACGCGCTCGTTTGAGGACTTGCCGTTTGGAGGTGTGCCACTTCTATTGAAAGACCTCGGGCAAAAATCAAGCGGGGGAACCGTCCAGTTGTGGTAGTAAACTGTTAAAGGACATCCCAATGAAACGCACCGACAACTTTGTGAAGCGTCTGGAAGAGGCCGGGTTTATTATCGTGGGACGGACGAATATTCCCGAGTTTGGGTTTAAAAAAATATGACGGAAGCCAAGCTCTGGGGGGCCGGTGAATAATCCTTATGACTTGAAACGCAATGCCGGGGGATCTAGCGGAGGAGCAGCGGCAGCCGTTGCAAGCGGCATGGTGCAGATTGCTGCAGCCAGTGATGGTGGCGGTTCGATTCGTATTCCCGCAAGTTTCTCAGGTCTATTAGGCTTGAAGCCGAGTCGGGGTCGAATTCCTATCGGTCCTGGCAGCTATCGTGGCTGGCAAGGGGCTTCGGTGAATTTTGCGATGACAAAAAGTGTGCGCGATACGCGTGAACTGTTGCGTGCTTTGCAAGTCGAGCAGAAGGATAGTCCGTTTTTAGCGCCACTGATTCGCGAGTGGGAAGTCCGTTTAGAGCGTCCGCTTCGAGTGGGCGTCATTGAGAAATCCCCGATTGAGAGCGTGGTCGCTCCAGAAGCTAAAGCCGCGCTTCGTAAGGCGGTTCATTTCCTTGAAGAAATCGGCTGTGAAGTGGAACCCATCGGCTGGCCTGTCGACGGTGTGGAAGTGATGAAGAATTACTATTTAATGAATAGTGTTGAGACTGCAGCGATGATGCAAGGCTTGGAAGCTAGTCTTGGACGAGCGCTCATCAAGGACGATATGGAACTGATGACATGGGGCATTTATCAATCTGGGCAGCACATTCTTGCCAAAGATTACAGTGTAGCTCTTGCCAAATGGGATACTTACGCACATGCGATGGAGAAGGTGCATGAGGAGTTTGACCTTATTTTAACGCCGACTGTGAGTGATGTGGCGCCTCTTCAAACGCAATTTCCGATGGAGGAATCGGTTCGTCAAGCGCTCAACCAGATCGAAGAACTCAGCGTCCCTGAGCAACAAAGTGTGATTTGGCGGATGTTTGATCGCACCTTGGCGTTGACGCCATTTACGCAATTATCGAATATTACAGGTGCGCCTGCGATTAGCTTGCCAGTATATCTGAGCGATAAAGGCTTACCAATCGGCGTACAATTTATGGCAGCTCGAGGGCAAGAGGCACTGCTCTTGCAAGTGGCAGAGTGGTTTGAAGAACAAGGCCAATTTGAAATGAGACAGTTCAGCTAGGAGTGAACAAGATGACAAAATCAGTAGCAATCGTAGGAGCTGGGATTGTAGGGGCAACGGCGGCCTACCAGCTCAGTAAAAAAGGAATCGCCGTGACCGTTTTTGATGCGGGAGTCGGTCAAGCCACCAAGGCCGCAGCGGGGATTATTTGTCCGTGGTTATCGCAACGCCGCAATAAAGACTGGTACCAACTCGTAGCGCATGGGGCAGCGTATTATCCCATTTTAATGGAACAGTTACGTGCGGATGGAGTCACGGACTTGCCGTATGAACAGGTTGGGGCGTATATTTTCAAACATACTGAAAAACAACTCAAAAAGTGGAAGAAATGGCGGTCGAACGCCGAGTGGATGCGCCGATGATCGGGGAAGTAGAGGCGCTGTCTAGAGAAGACGTCGCAAAGGTCATCCCAGGATGGGCAAATCCAGATGGAGCTTTGTATTGTAGCGGTGGCGGTCGTGTGGACGGAGAAAAACTTGTAGCGCTTCTTCTAGAACAAGCAGCCAAAAACGGAGCTACCGTGAAGCGTCAGAAAGTTTCTTTATCCAAAGAAGGCGAAGACATTCGAGTGGTAGAGGGTGGAGAAGTCCTTCCTTTTGATGCCGTAATTCTTCCAGTGGCGCTTGGGTCAAGGAATTATTAGAAGGGCTCGACTACTATGTGGATGTGCGTCCGCAAAAAGGGCAATTGATTGAATTGGAGCTGGAGACGAGTGAAGATACGTCGAAATGGCCGGTGTGCATGCTTCATGGGGAGATTGATATCCTCCCGTTCCCAGATGGCAAGATTTTAGTCGGGGCAACGCATGAGAATACGCAAGGGTTCGATTTGACGCCAGATGAAGCGTTGTTAGACGGCATGTATGCAGAAGCCTGTGCGAGTTTGCCAGCGTTAAAAGACGCGAAACGAAGCGGGATCCGTGTAGGAACTCGCGCGTATACTTCCGATTTTCTACCGTTTTTTTGGGAAAGTTCCGGAAACTTCTAATGCCTTTGTGGCGAGTGGACTGGGTTCTTCCGGTTTGACGAGTGGCGTGTGGATTGGCGAATTATTAGCGCGGTTATCAGTAAAAGAGAGCGTTGATTTTGCCGTTGAAAAACTATCTTCCGAAAAAAATTATATAAGAAAAAAACATAGAAACATAACATAATTTTTATTTGAGTTTTGAATCAAAAATTTAGTATTCTATTAAAAGTAATTATGTAACTTTTTTTATAAAAGGAGGAAAAACGAATGTTAAAAGAGTTTAAAGAGTTTTTTTAATGCGTGGGAATATCGTTGAATTAGCTGTAGCCGTTATTATCGGTGGTGCTTTTTAAAGCAATCGTTGATTCATTAGTAAAAGACATTATCTCACCAATCATCGCTATGGTGGCTAACACTGGCGATATCGCAGCAGTTTCATTTAAATTAGGTTCTGCTCAAATCGGTATTGGAGCGTTCATCGCTGCAATCATCAACTTTGTAATCGTTGGAGCGGTATTATTCTTAATCGTTAAAGGTATGAATAAAGCTGCTGAATTAGCAAAAGGTAACAAACCTGCTGAAGAAGCTGCCCCAGCTGCACCAACTGCGGAAGATTATTTAAAAGAAATCCGCGACTTATTAGCAAACAAATAATCATTCAGAAAAGCCGAGAAACCTCTCGGCTTTTTGTGTGCAAAAAAATAAATAAAATGATGATGGAATAAAAGGATAAAATTCGTTGAACCATTGTGAATGAGTGTGTGCTTGAAAGAACAGGTGAAGCTTCGCTTCGTTTCTTTGGATTTTAGAGGAAAGTGCATCGTCGGATAAACGAGTTCAGAATCAGTTTTATTATTGAAAGAGATATAGTGGGGCACCGGTTCGAGCCTAGGTCTCTCACCTTTAAAGCCTCAAAGCGGACGTACGGAATAAATTCCTACGTCCGCTTATTCGTTTTAATGCTTAGTCCCACTATTCTTTCAATAAACTGATTCTTTTCGTTTATCCTCCTTAGGTGTTTGGATGGAATCCAAAGAAACTCGCACACTTCTATTTTTCAAACACAATGCTTCGACGAATTTTTCTTTATTTTTTGAGCGAAAAACGAGAGGTTTCGGTTTTTAATGATTTTAATTTGCTTCGTCTAAACCGGACCATCCGAAAAACAGGATACGAGACATCGCGTTTAGAAATGGATCGTTGGACCGGAACAACGTAAACGGTCTATCAGACCGTGCGGATGTTTCGGGAAACGCACGCCATTTCTGCGATGGCGAGTTCAACTACACAGGATACGAGGACAAACGCCCAGGACTGAAACACTGGACTGATATGACGCAAAGGACTCGATACGAGTCGTGCAAAATCCTTCACAGTGCGAAGGATTTGGAACGTGAGCATTGCTAATAATGTCGAAATGCCTCTATATAGAACGTTTGAAATGAATTTTTCAGCACTTTTTGACTCTTTATATCAGGAAGTGGACGTCGTTTCTGCTTTTCTGAGTTCGACTACAAGGATACGAGACATCGTGTTTTAGAAATCGACCACGGGACTAAGCCGGCGCAGAAAGACTACGGGTTCACAGTGTGAATCCGTTTTGTTTCGTAATCTATTTCCTGAACAGTTTAATAAACCACTGCAAGGGGCTATTCTTAGATGTTCGTTGTTTCGACAAGGTTCTTTAGTTGTTCTAAGAGTTGGTTTAAGGTGTCTAGTGTTGCTTGGGATTGGTCCCATTGATAGAGATTTTGGAAGTAGGCTTGGATGTTTGCTTCAAAATCTTGTGGGAGAAGAGTGCAGTTTTTCTTCGCATAGGATAGCATTCGTTTTTCGCCTGGGTGTAATTGCTCGTTCAATGCAAAGAGTAGGTCAAAATAGGAAGCAAAGAACTCGCTACTTCTATGATTCAAGGCGAGAATGTCCTTGCGTTTGAGAGCTTTTTTGATTTGTTTGGAAAAAGCGGGCAAGGATGTCTCGAGTAAAAGGGACTGTCTCTCGATGATATTTCGCTTCAGAGTCGCAGGGTAAGGTATGCGGTATTTGTTCTGTAGAGCGGTATATCGGTTCTCTTCGTCGTATAGAACTTTGCTATGAAGTAAGTTGTACCACATACAAGTCGTGTAGGCATTATGAGGCTGATGATCTAGAACGACCTTCTGTAATTCTTGGTCAAAATCATCCAAGGAACGATAGATAAACTCAATTTCGATTCCGTTATTTAGAATGCAGTCATCTTCCAATTCCCAAAATTGATTTTGGATTTCCATATACGAGCAGTACTTGCCCAGTAGTTTTTCGGCGGATTTCAGGGGCAATCGAATCTTTCAAATAGACATAGACATCATAGTCTGAATCTTGATCATACTGTTCTCCAGCTCTGGAACCTCCAAGGACCACAGCTTCTACTTGTTCTAGTTGTGCTAATTCTTCAAAAAGTTTTTTTCAGGCATCCTTTTTTTCCTCCCTTTTGGTCAGTAAGTTCATTGTAGCAAAAATCATTCAGATGCAATATATCTTTTTAGAAAAAAATTAGGTATAATAGTAGAAAGATGTAAATAAAGGGGTCTTTCAAATGTGGATTGTATTTGCGTTGTTATCGGCTGTGTTTGCGGCGCTGACGTCGATATTTGCCAAAATAGGGATTGATGGAGTGAATTCGAATTTGGCAACGGCAGTGCGGACGGTTGTGGTCGTTGTGATGTCGTGGTTGATGGTGTTTATCACGAACAATCAGTCAGGACTGGCACAAATTAGTAAGAAAAAGTTGGGTGTTTCTCATTTTATCCGGGATTGCGACAGGGGCGTCATGGTTGTGCTATTACCGAGCGCTCCAACTAGGAAAGGCGACTGAAGTGGCTGCGGTGGATAAACTGAGCATTATTTTTCACTTTGATTTTAGCGTTTATTTTTTTGCACGATACATTTACGGTGAAATCACTCATCGGTTGTGCACTCATTGCAACAGGGACGATTCTGATGGTGTGGTAGATAGAAATAGCGTACGGAATTTTTCCGTACGCTATTTTTTTGATGTTGATTAAACAAGCGCCAACCCAATCGTGAGAAGGATTGCAATGGTGATGCGGATGACGTGGTGCATGGTGTTGTTATTGCCTTTTTCTTTTCCGTTCATATAGGCTCCCACGCAGCAAAGCGTTGCCCCAACAATCCATGTAACAAATGAAATTCTGGGAACTATTGCTAGTAACGGAATTGCAGGAAGTGCGATTAGAGCTCCTACAAAAAAATGAGGATGTTTCCTGTTGTTTTGTCTCCTTTTAGAAGAGCGGCACCAGCTGCAAGTAGATGTAAGAGAGCAAATGTAACGATAAAGAAACTAAGAATAAAAAATAAGATGAATACAAAGTCCATATGAGGTCCTCCTTGTTAGGCGATAATCATTAAAATTGTGAGTACGAGTGCAATGATGGCACGAAGTTTGTTTGGGTCTTCGATTTTGTCAGGAAACGGATTTCCGTTCACAATACGGACGAGAAAAATCCAGCATGGCGTTTTTCTGTTTTATAGGGCTTTTCATGCTGGTTATTCCAGTAAGACGCGTAAAGAATCAGCGCCCATGCTACAAACCATATGATATATCCCGTAACTGATTTTTGATAGATGAGACGGATGGAATGGAGAGCGTTGACACCTCCAAAGAAAAGTAAGAAGTTTGCGAGTGAATATTTTTTGGCCCAAATAGCATAAATTCCAACGCTTAAAAACGGTAATAAGTAAAATGAGGCGATGGAATTAATCAGAAGTGTCAAAGGTTGAGGCATACAATTCTCCTTTAAGCTTGATAGTAATCAGTATAAATTGCGTCTTGTATTTTGTCAAAACTGGGGGAGTAAGGTACACTAAGGAGGACATGAACGAAGGGAGGATTAAGATGAAACTCATATTATCGCCTGCAAAGGAAATGAATGGTGACGCATTAGAGGAGCGCGACTGGGAAGTGAGTCCGGCTGCTAGAAAAAGTAGTGGAGGCTGTGAGCGCAGTGCTTGAAGAAGACCTTGCCCGCGTTCTTGGAGTCAAAGGGAAGTTGCTTGAAGAAAATAAAGCCTTTATCGAAGGTTGGAAGGTGGCTAGGTCTGCTCCTGCCATTGAACTCTATAACGGACTGGCGTTTCGCTGGTTGAAGCTAGTCGAGGGATGGAATAAGGGATTAGGCTATGGAAGTGAGCATGTACGTATTTTGTCTGCCTTGTATGGGGCTGTGGCGCCTGATGCTTATATAAAGCCGTATCGCTTAGATATGTTACGACCATTGCGCGTTGAAGGGCAGAGCTTGAAGGCATACTGGAAAGCGGAGTGGGCTGAATTATTTGCAGAAGGGGAAACGGTAGTGAACTGTGCTAGTGATGAGTTCAGCACGTTACTCGACCGCACGCGTTACAACTGGATAGACGTGGAATTTTACGAACGCAGGGACGGAACGTTGAAACAACACTCCACAACGTCGAAAAAAGGACGCGGGTTGCTAGTGGGGTTTGCCATGCGCGAACAAGTGACCGACGTGAAGCAGTTGGAGGCTTTTAGAGAAGACCGATTTGCGTTTGATGCGGAACTATCAACACCGAATAGATTAGTGTATGTAAGGTAAGCTAAGAATTTTTATAGTAACAAAAAAATGGAGTTAGACATTTGTCTAACTCCGTTTA
>BNJV01001254.1_pt1 | contig 37292 bp, 38 predicted proteins | sample 8540591 | NCBI WGS metagenome assembly BNJV01 (sample SAMD00202457, study PRJDB9452) | human saliva metagenome | host: Homo sapiens
GTGATAAGTCTACTGTTACTGCTGACAGTGATAAGGCTCGAACACTGACAATATTTTGTTTGCTATCTTTATGATAGTTGATATCTGCCTCGTATAGCCGGTAGTCTCTCATCCCGTAGGTTACCATGTCATCGTAAGTATTGCTGACAGCAACCGAAAGATTGTTCCTGAATGGCTTCATCAAAGTTTCCTGGAAGGTCTTTGGGGTGGTAGAATTACATCTTCTGTATTATGACCAACGGCGAGGTCTTCAGGTCGTAGTGTTATAGAGATCCCTGCAGTTTCTTTCATCATGGTATAGAGATATTCACTGCAATTGTTCATGTTAATCCCCTTGCACGTGCTTGGTTGGTAATGGAGTAACGATAGTTCTATCACCATTCTCAGTGTTTCTGATTAGTACGTGTTTTGAAACCATAGTCACGTTCACGACGGTCACGATAGCTACCGCTATATTCAAAGGTATTCTGATTGTACTGCCTGTCTCCAATCCAATTAAGTCGTCTTCAACCGATGACATCACCCAGCGACGTTCCGCATGTCGTAACTTGGAGTTGTCTGATCATAGTTGATATTGATATGTCCGGGCGAAAGAAGCGTCATGCAGAGCGGCAGCATGTTAGTTCTTCCTGTAAGGGTTGTGGTTGGCTGTCGTTTCCTCCGTCAGATATGATAAGATCAGGTCTTCATCTGCCATTTATATCCCTTAGGCAGCACTCGTACGGCTAACCCACTTGACCAAGATTTGATAACTTGTTGTAAATTTCGTTTTGCGGATTTGTATTGGAATAGAAACTGAAAGTTACCATTTGAGACACAGAAGGTTAATGACTCATTGAACGCCCTGTTGTTCTTCTGTTAGGAATAAATCCCTGATCCCGTATTCAACATTATGGTGAACTTGTTCGCATCAGGTTACCATATCAGGTAAGTCTGCTCATTAACATCAATAAAGATACTTGTACTTTGTTGTTGTCTTCGTTCCATTGACGCTGGATATTCGGCATTACCAAGTACTCGATGATGTACCAAGTCTGCAACTTATGCGTTATTTTCAGAAGACTCAATGAGTAACACCGTCTTCCTCATTTGTAAAGTCATATCCAGGACCGAACTTCACTTATCAAAGAGCATATCGAAGTCCGTCATTAAGGTCAGTCCAATCACTTTCTGTATGTGAGGTTCCATGTAAAGTTCACTTGCACTCACGGGACACACTGAGATAGCATTGATTGATGAATTATGTCCATATCATCGCCTGATGTTTCATCATCTTGTGGTTTAGGTTGATATTGATATTTAAAGCACTCTTTGATGAAGCTTGTTTTTGATATTCTTGCATTTGTACCAATAGTAGAGGAACTTTTTTAAATTTAGGGTGACATTTAATTTCATGATCTTCCCTAAGCGTACCAGTTGGATTGGTATATTGAGTAACAATATTGCTATCTACTCTTCTAACCAATCAGGATAGCTATTACCATTGATATCCATTGGAGACACCTTTAAGAAGTCTGTGTACTTGCTGCCACTGAGTCCGTATAGGAGTTCAACTGCTACACCATATATTACTCTTTATTCACTCATAAGTACAGGTGCAGACAATTCTCCCGCATTTTTAGCATAAGTACACTGTTTATTATAATAGTTATCTCACCAATACGAGAGCTACAGATTGTATCCAAAAGATAAAAAATTGTTCAGAGTCGCCAATATACATCCTCTTGTTAGTATCATAACTCATAACAAAGAAAGTTTGACAGGAGTAAGATTTGCAAGTCTGTTCCCATCGTGGGTAAATGATAATGTCGGCTATATCCTTATATTTATCCCGTCAATGGTCAGTAGACACTTCTATTGGCTGGTGGTATAGGCTTTATTGCCGTTATATGGAATTGTCCCTATCCTCGGTAGAGGCCTGCATAATCAACAGAATTATACCCAGAGAACACACAAGCTTCTAGTATCCAGCAGTTGCACGGTAGTAACAACTGTGGATGTGGCACTTGGTAAGAAAGGTATCACGTGAAACCAACTTTAGCATAAGTAGATTTAGCTAATTCATTACTATTGCAAAAGTAGCAGTTACCTTACCTGTATTTAATTGTTTATTAAGTGTTGGTGTCTGTACCGATATTTCTGCTTGAGCGTATTGATGGTCTAAACGACAGGTATGATGCAATACGGTAGTCCGTTTTGATCATGTAAAGTGAGGTAGGTTTTGAGGTATTAGTGTATTCTTTTATCTTTGCACGACAGAAAGTTGGAACAATGAAAGTTTAGACGGTATTTCTTTAATGGGTAACACCCTGTTTCAATGGTTTACTCTCTGCTATACTTACAGGCTTGTTGAACATCCTACGAGTGCTGGAAAACGTATGTTTTCTGGTCACTTATAATATATACCTGTCCATTGTCCTTTTGTCCAATCAATGGGATGTAGTCGTAATTTTGGTATGAAATAGAATCTTCTCATCTATGTTACCGGTGTAATTGGAACCATTACGATACTGTCAGTAGGGAAGTTTGCGTTTTTTCGTTTACTGATGATCCAATCGTGTGTATGATAAGTGTAACATCATCAGTAGTTTTTTTTTCCTATAAGTGGGGCGTGGAGTGTAACTTACCAATGATTAAAGATCGCTACATTGTTTTCACCCTATATAATCAGCCTTATATTATTGCTTTTAAGTCTTCTGACAGATACCGATCCTGCCAATGGTAAGTGTATATAAGTAATTTTTGGATTCCAGAGGACCTTATCATCCGCACCATCATATCGGGACTGAAGACGGAAGAAGATTCTGTTCCTACTTTTACATCACAGTTATATTGTTGGTTTTGCTACCAGCTTCTGGCAACAAAGAGTCACGAATCAAGAAACTGTCACCCCTCATGTTGAATGCTGTAGATGATACCATCACCTTGATTAAGCTTTGCGGTACTTTGTATGTTGACCCTGCCAGCAAAAAGGTGCGCACCAGCTACGGACAGCATTATTTAGTGGATATTCCTTTCCAAGGAATCACGGACCTTTATAGTCTGGGATAAATGCTTATCAATAGGAGCCTTCGCTAATAGGGATTACAGTTACACTACTGTTGACCAAATACTGGTTTCCCTGTCTACAATATGATTAAAATATACCTGACCATTGACAGCTATGTCTGTAAGACCATCACTGTTGGAAATCATAAAGATAGGTGGTTGTCTTGTCTTGATCTTTGAATGTGCATAAGAAATTCCAACAGAGGCTTTGAAAGTTTACCCATAAGACCAACTTCAACAGCTGCATCAGCATTTAAAGATGACTGAACACACTATCAGAGAAAGAGTTAACCCTGATATCGTATTGCGCTCCGAAGAGTACCTTCCATCTGCGCCTGCGTTCTTACGATAGTAAAGTTTGTTACCGTTTGAAGAGCTTATCTGGCAAACCCGTCACCATCAATATCTACAAAAAGTACTTACCTGAATTGAACCTTACTATTAGAGATAGATGGACCAATATTTACTGGTTCCAGCAGCGAAGCTTCAATACCTACCATTGTTCCATAACCCGTAGTGTGGCTTTTTGAAGCTCCACCACCATGAGACTTAGATTGTCATCACACCCACGAACCGAATGACAGTGAATGCCTCGTAATCTTCTCCTTCTCGGCCTTCCATACCTCTGCTTTAGAAGAGAAAAGTCCATTTCTAAGGTCATCTTTGCGGGCGTAGTCTGTTGCAATAAGCATCTTTTGCCTTTTTCCTCGCTCTCACTCAGAGGTGCTCGTCCCAAGATTGTGGCATCGCCACTCTTAGCAAACCCATCAGCTTGTCTGATAAAGACTTCCTGCTCGGGTGTAGGAGGTATGTTGTGCAGTATCTCATTTTTTCCGGGCGGTCGATACCGATGTCTTTGGCAGTGCGAAAATCGCAAATCTCCGCATAAAAGTAATGGGTATAGAATGTAATCGGTTGATTACTAATAGAAAGCAGAATATATGATATAATTAAGGTGAACGATTAAGAAACGAGCGAGTTTCTTTTTCCTTTCTTTATTCTGCAATGCTTCAAAGACCAATAGATACGGCAAAGATAGTAACTAAAAATGAAATATCCAACAAACTCAATGGATTTTTACCTCTCGTCCACAGTTTTTCATACTATTCATTCCTTTTACAGAAAATTAAGCCTACAAAAATGTTAAATTTACGATAGTTGCTGGTTGATTTTTCACTGTTTTTCGTATTTTTGCAAAAATTATCAAACAGTTAGCAATATGAACATCATCAAGTCAGTCACCGTATTAGCACTATGCCTCTCATGCGGGCATTTATCCGCGCAGGATTCCGTCTTCAAGTTAGGCATCCGCTTGGGTGGCGATGTCTGTCAACACAGGAATGGATAAGATCCTTGTTCCCGAGGACTACTATTCCCAATTATAGCTTTCAAAGACAATTGGCAGCTTATGCCAACAGTTGTGTATTTGCTCAGTATCATGTTGATGGTTCCATCATAGGTGTTGAAGGTGGATTTAGCTATTGGCAGAAGGCTTCACAGCTTGTCTATAATGATAATAAGGAGTTAAACTATAAAGTTACACCTCGTTATAATTACATTGGCGTATCTGCTCTGTTGAAGATTTATCCTGACGCAGAGGCTTCAATATCGCCCTTGGCGGACGTGCGGAGCCAATCTCAACGGCAAGGGCATCTCCTACAAGAGCAAATCAGGAAGACGAGAAGTTCGCCAAGTACAGTTTGCTACCGTCGATGAGACGGAACGTCTAATGAAAGAGAGTTGACAGGACAGCCAGATATTGCCGTTGGCGGTGGTTTTGGATATGAAATAGGCAAGCATTGGAATATAGACTTACGTTACTTCCTCGGATTGAACTCTACCATTAAGACAGAGCGTAATGACTATAACTGGGCAGAACATTCAACCCATGGACAGAGACATAGAGCTAAGTATCAGCTATCTTTTTAAACTTTAACCTCTTATGAGCTTATCTATGAAGGACAAGAGCAACAGACGTTATATTCTGGCAGGAATCTTTCTTGGCATAGCTGCTCTTTTGGGTATAGAACGCTGTGTTAATGACGAGCCAGAGGCTGAGCAGCGTATAGAACAAAAGAAAGCAGACAAGGCACCATCACAATCTACTACACCGCATGTCTCTTCTTCTTTAGACAAGACAAAAGTGCAGAAGGATTCGGGACGTTCAGATTGTGTATATAATAAAGCTGGGGAATGTGTCTCGAAACGTTACACGTATCAATGCAAGGAGAAATAAAAAAGTCTAGCATGCCAAGAGAAATCACTAATGGCAAACATTTCTCGTCAGAGCAGGCTATCCTTTCCCCGTCATTATCTACTGGTGTTTCTTCTGTAAACGATAAAACAGCCAGTATGAAAACACGAGAAGAAAGAACCTGACAATGAACCTACTAATCAGAAAACAGGTGAATATGTTCTTGACAACTCTATGAATAGTCAGCCCTCCATCGTACAGGAGAATCCGAAAGAATCACTATCTTTGATAACTTATTCATTTCCTCACTCATCACCTTTTTCGGATAGGACTCAGAGCTGAGTAGGTTATTCCAGCATTTCAGGATTAAGCAGTATTATTGAGAACTATGATATACGTCCTACTTTCACTATGAATGAACGTGGTGGTATCAGTCCTCGTATTGGTGTCTTTGGAACATGGCAATATCGTAGGTTAGGTGCAGAGTTGGGCATTGATTACACCCGTATTCTCAGCAAGCTGACAGAGCATAAGATACCTGAAAATGTAACCGAGACTACACGATTTCATTATAATTTCATTACTCCACAAGCCCTGCTTCGTTTCTATGCTTTTCCAAAGTTCTATATGGGAGCAGGAATCAGTGTCGCTATTCCGTTTGGCAGCTGTAATATCGATTTTACTAATGACCGCATTGAGAGGTATACCGACAGCAGGCTGAACGTACACAGGATCATCTGAGAGAATCAGTCAAGGCACGAGTAGCATTCATTCCTACCATTAAGATTGGCTATGTTGATATAAAGAGCGGTCTTGAGGCGGGACTGGAATACGGTTTCGGATTTAATGATATGCTCCGCACCAGTGCCAATGACTATGGGTATCAGGAGCGTATGAATAATCTTCAGACTGTCAGCCTTACCATTGGCTACAGTCTTCCTATTGGCAAAGCTAAATAAGCAGCATAACTACAATCATATTAAAACGGTCTTTAAATGAAACATAAATACCTCATAGCAGTTTTCTTCTTTATATCCACTCTTTCTGCTACAGCTCAGACCCCTGGTGGTGTAGATAAGCCAATGGTCTGGTCACGTGATTCTGCCTCTGTCCGTGTCTCTGCTGGTGCTGGTCTTACCTATATCGGCGTAAGTAAGGTATATGGCGAAAAAGGAACAGGCAATATGGTCTCTTGGTAGCGGAAAGATCTATTACCCGTATACAGACAACTGAGCGTGCTGCTAACCTTGCGTGACGGTACTTTTTATGAATTATGCCAAGGACTCTCTGCCTGAAATGCGACTTTACAGCTATACGACCTCTTCCAATATGAGCAACGGTCAGACTCTGCATATCGGTCGGAATGGGAACACTAAGTTGCCTGTAAAGAACCTTTGATGGTAGAACTGTTGAGTATACTGTCTTCGATCGCCGCCTTTCTGATACAGAACGTTGCCGTGTGGAAAGCTATCTTGCTTTGAAATATGACGTGAGTCTTCGCAGCAGTTACCTCAACTCAAGAAACGAGGTTATTTGGAATGGTTATGCCAACAAAGGACTATAGCCACCGTATAGCTGGTCTTATTTCAGACAGAAAGCCTCTCTCTGCATAAGACAAGAGCCAAGAGCTGTGAGGAAGATGGTTTCCTTACTATCAGTATGAGCAAGCCTCTTGCAGATGGTGAGAGTCTTCTTTGGGGTGACAACAATGGCAAACTTTCTTTCCGCCAGAGTAAGGCCTATGGTAAGTGGCTCGGTAGAAGATGGATGGATGCAGCAACACGGGTTGACAAGCCTAATGTTGATATTGTTGCTGATGGCAAGCAGCTACGCCAGATACAGCCTCTTGCAGAAGGTGAGAGCTACTATCTTGCCGTTGATCCCTACAGGAACGGGTAGCTTTCCTGTCAAAACTCTAAGCTATCATAAGGCAAACACGACAGTTGGTGACAGTATTGTCTTTAAGAATATACCGTTAGGCAAACGTGATGTCTTCACGCTACGAGCTGCCAAAGATATGTTTACGACAATAGAAGTAAAGCAACCAACGGAGAAGAGCGGTAGCACAGGAACACTTTCTGTCAGAGTAACAGGCGGTATTGCCCCTCTACAAGATGACCCCTACAGAGAGAACACATGTCTGTTTTCAATCGTACCACAAGCGACAGCATACAGTCTGCCGATGGACTCATAGAAGGGAAATACCTTCTTACGACGACAGACCATGTGGGCAATAAGGCTGAGAATGAGTTTCAGATATCTGAGACGGGTATCACAGAAATTCCTTCCATGAACCCTTCTGACGGAAGTAATGACTTCTTTGCGAATGTAAGTGTAAGTCCTAATCCAACGGTAAATGGATATGTCGGTGTCCAGGTGGAACTGAGCGAAAGTAGCCCCATTGGACATGGCACTCTATACGACGGGTGGAGCTCTTGTCAGTCGTCAGACGAATATGCCAGATACATATTTCTCCACTAAAGTCTATCTTCCACAGACAGGGTGTTTACCTATTGACACTGCAAAGTGGTAGCAAAGAAAAAGACATTTAAACTGGTGAGGAAGTAAATCTCTTTTTATCCTTTTATAAAATTTTTCCAACGCAAGTATATATACTGAGGACCTTTAGGCCTGAAACAAAAATAGCAAGAATAATGAAGTATTCTACATTCACTCCTCCTTCCGTTCCTGTTGCTAGCAGGAATCATACTAAACTCCTGTAATGGTGGAAGTAATCGTTCTGCTAAAGAAACTGTAACCAGTGATTCTCTATCCAGTGATACAGTCTCTTCTGTGCAAAAAGATAGCACTTCTCGAAAGGCTACTTCCTTACGAGACACAAGTCAAGAACAGTGTACAGAACTCTTCTGTGAAGAGATTTTCCAAAAGAAGTTGTAAGAAATCAAAAAGTTGAATTGTGTAGCTACTCACAAGGCGAACAGGAAATCTGCAAGACTTTTTGCAGACTTAGGCAAAACGTACCGTCAGCAAGTTCTTTACCAACTCCGACAGCGATACGCTCAATGTTGGACGAGCTCAGCTTGCCGTACCACGTGAGGCTATGGCAAAGGGTAAAGTTCTTAGTATTACACCACTTAGAAAAGGTGAATTACCAACCCTTGCCTACTGGTATGGTGAACGTTACAGGTGGTTGTGATACCTGATGGCAAGAACAGATACGGTGTCAGGTTATCGCTTCTTACCTCATGGCAATCATTTCGTCCATCATCTGGCAAGTATCGCAGTACCTTACGACAGCACGTTGATACCGAAAGGCTATACCGTAGATGATATCCACACCTATTATTATGATGAACTGCACCAACGCTGGACAATGCTCCAGTCGAAAAGGTATTGATACTAAAACGTGAGGTGGCAATGGCAGAGACATCACACTTTACAGATGTCATCAATGGTATCATCAAAGTTCCTGAGAGTCCTGAAACACAGAATTATGTCCCTACAGGGATCAGTGAACTGAAGGCTGCTGACCCAGCTGCGGGTATTCAGCAGATTGAAGCCCCATCAGCTAATCAGAATGGTACGGCGTCACTGTCCTATCCTTTCGAAGTTCCTGCAGGGCGTAATGATATTGGTGTAAGTGCCGGCTTACAGTACAGCAGTGAGGGCGGTAGTAGCTTTGTTGGCTATGGATGGAGCCTTCCTGTACAGAGCATTGATATAGAGACCCGTTGGGGTGTACCACGTTTTGATGATAAGTCAGAGACTGAGAGCTATCTTCTCATGGGGCAGCAGCTCAGTGACCGACTCTATCGTAGGACTGATTCTCTGGCAAGACAAGCTGACAAGCAGTTCTATCCAATGACTGAAGGTGGTTTCAGTAGGATTATCCGAAAGGGTAACAGCCCGAAGAATTATTACTGGGAAGTGACGGGCAAGGATGGTACAGTCTACAGTTATGGTGGTCATGGTGGTCATGTCAGTGATGCTACTTCTCTTACCGACACCAAGGGTAACCGTATCAAATGGGCACTTGACCGTGTTACCGATGTTCACGGAAACTTTGCCGCTTTCCATTACATGAAGTCTGGGAATAATCTTTATCCGGAACGCTATACCTGGACAGGATTCGGGGAGACGGAAGGACTGTATAGCGTTGAGTTCGATATTGACTCTATAGCCACAGACCGAAAAGATGTAACGAGTAGCGGAAGGTTGGGTATTATGCAAAAGGACAAAGGGCTACTCCGCAAGGTCACTGTGAAGAATAATGGTCAGCAGCTCCGCAGCTATACCTTAAACTATGAAGAAGGGCCGTTTGGCAAAATGCTGCTAAAGAGCATTGAACAGCACGATAGTAGGGATGGTAAGGTTGCTACACAATCATTTGACTATTACAATGACCTTAGAAATGGACTTTTCTCTTCTAAAGCAGAGACTATGGAAGGCCGAAGGAGAAGATTACGAGGCATTCCTCAGCCATTCGGTTCGTGGGTGTGATGACAATCTAAGTCTCCTTGGTGGTGGAGCTTCAAAAAGCCACACTACGGGTTATGGAACAATGGTAGGTATTGGCTTCGCTGCTGGAACAGTAAATATTGGTCCATCTATCTCTAATAGTAAGAGTTCAAATTCAGGTAAAATTGCTTTTGTAGATATTGATGGTGACGGGTTGCCAGATAAGCTCTTCAAACGAGGTAACAAACTTTACTATCGTAAGAACATGAGCGCAGATGGAAAGAATTTACTCTTCGGAGAAACAATATTGATATCAGGAGTTAACTCTTTCTCTGATGGTAATAGTACCAGTCGCTCTTTAAATGCTGATGCAGCTGTTGAAGTTGGTCTTATAGGTAAACTTAAAGCCTCTGTTGGAATTTCTTATACACATTCAAAAGATCAAGACAAGACAACCACCTATCTTTATGATTTCAACAGTGATGGTCTTACGGACATAGCTGTCAATGGTCAGGTATATTTTAATCATATTGTAGACGGGAAACCAGTATTTAGTCCAGCAAGTAGTGTAACTGCCAATCCTATTATTGGCGAAGGGGCTCCTATTGATAAACATTTTATCCCAGACTATAAGGTCATCCGTGATTCCTTGGAAAAGGAATATCCACTAAATGATGCTGTCCGTATGTGGTGCGCACCTTTTGCTGGCAGGGTCAACATACAAAGTACTATAAAGAAGCTTAGCAATCAAGGTGATGGTATCATCTACAGCATTCAACATGAGGGTGACGGTTTCTTAGTTCGTGACTCTTTGTTGCAAGCTGGTAGCAAAACCAACAATCTTAACTGTGATGTAAAAGTAGGAGACAGAATCTTCTTCCGTCTTCAGTCCCGATATGATGGTGCGGATGATAAGGTCCTCTGGAATCCTATAATTACTTATATATCTTTGCCTGTTGGCAAGGATCGGTATCTGTCAGAAGACTTAAAAGCATATAATAGTAAGGCTGATTATATAGAGGGTGAAAACAATGTAGCGATCTTTAATCGTAGTGGTAAGGTTACGCTCCACGCCCCTTATAGGAAAGAAAAGACTACTGATGATGTTACACTTATCGTCACACGATTGGATCATCATGGTGAAACGATAGTAAAACGACTTAAACTTCCTGCTGACAGTATCGTCAATGGTTCCTATGACTATACCGGTAACATAGATGAGAAAGATTCTGTTTCATACTTCTTCGAAATTACGACTACATCCCCAGTTGATTGGACAAAGGTACAATGGACAGGTAACTATAATTATGAAGATGACCAAGAAAACGTACGTTTTGTAGCATCTCGTAGGATGTTCAACAAGCCTGTAAGTATAGCAGAGAGTAAAGTGTTGAAACAGGGTGTTACCGCATTGAATAGGAAATACCGTCCTAAACTTTTCATTGTTCCAGCACTTTCTGTCGTGCGCAAAGATAAAAAGAATGACACTGATACTGCCACAGTATACTCACTTTACATGATCAAAACGGACTACCCGTATTGCATCATACCTGTCGTTTGAATACATCCAATACGCTCCAAGCAGATACTATCGTAGTTACAGACACAACACTTATTAAACGATTAAATACAGGTAAGGTAACTGCTACTTTTGCAATAAGTAATGAATTAGCTAAATCTACTTATGCTAAAGTTAGTTTCTTACGTGATAGCCTTTCTTACCAAAGTGCCACATCCACAGTTGTTACTGCCGTGCAGCGTGTTCTTGTGGATACTTTAGAGGCTTGTGTGTTCTCTGGGTATAATTCTGTTGATTATGGCAGGCTCTACCGAGGATGGGGACAATTCGCTTATAACGGCAATAAAGCCTATGCCACCCAGCCAATAGAAGTGTCTGCACTGACCATTGACAGGGATAAATATAAGGATATAGCCGAGCATTATCATTCTACCCACGATGGGAACAGACTTGCAGAGAGTCTTACTCCTGTCAATGAACAGCGTTTCTTTGTTATGGGTTATGATACTAACAAGAGGATGTATGTTGGCGGCTCTGAACATGTTTTTATCTCTTTGGATACAATCTGTAGCTCTCGTATTGGTGAGGATGCTATTATAATAGACAGTGTGCATTATGCTAAAAATGCGGGAGAATTGTCTGCACCTGTACTTATGAGTGAGTCAAAGAGTAATGGCTATGGTGTAAGCGGTGGAATCTCCTATGCAGGACTCAGTGGCAGCAAGAGTACACAGACTTCTTATAGCAAGGTGTCTCTAATGGATATCAATGGTAATGGCTATCCTGATTGGTTAGAAGAGGTAGATGGCAATATTGTTACTCAATATACCAATGCAACTGGTACGCTTGGGGAAGATCGCATGAAATTAAATGTCACGCACCCTAAATTTAAAGCAAGTTCCTCTACTATTGGTGCAGATGCAAGTCTATCAAAACGGGCTTCGTCAAAGAGTGCTTTAGCTATCAGTATCAACCCTAAACCACAAGATGATGAAACATCAGGCGGTAGTGATGGACATAATTCATCCAATGGCAATGCTATCTCCAGTGTGTCCGTGAGTGCAAGTGGGAACTTTACTTCTGGAACCTCTCATACAGAAAGTGATTGGACTGACCTTAATGGTGACGGACTTCCTGATATGCTCTTTGGTGATAAAGTGAAGTTCGGTCTTGGATATGACTTTACAAATGAGGAGAATAGCGGTGTTACTTCATTGGAGTCTTCTGAAAATAGTACATGGGGTGCAGGACTTGGTACATCCATCGAGGTACTTGGTAATGCCGATATATCCTTTGGCGTCAATGGAACGAAGACAACAACAAAGTACAATGTGTCTTTTATTGATGTTAATGGCGACGGTTTACCTGATATGGTAACTCGTGATGCTGACAAGTTCACCATAATGTTGAATACGGGATCAGGATTTATTCCTTATTCAGAAGAGCAACAGGGGCGTTTCAATGAGTCATTGGCAACTTCTGTGTCTCAATATGGTAACTTTTCAGTTTCTATTCCAATACAAATCCTGTTTTTAAAACTGAGATTTACAACTAAGTTTATCAAATCTTGGTCAAGTGGAGTTAGCCGTACGAGTGCTGCCTTAAGGGATATAGATGGCGATGGAAGACCCGATCTTATCATATCTGACGGAGGAAAGCAGCTTATTGTTCTACCGCAACCTTACGGGAAGAACGAACATGCTGCGCTCTGTGACGCTTCCCTTTCGGCGGACATATCAATATCAACCATGATCAGACAACTCCAAGTTACGACATGCCGGGACGTCGCTGGGTGATGTCATCGGTTGAGACGACAGGTGGATACAAGGAGAACGGAGCGGTACGAAGCAGGAATACCTTTTGAATATAGCGGTGGCTATCGTGACCGTCGTGAGCGTGACTTCTATGGTTTCAAGCAGGTACGTACTAATCAGATAGACACTGAGAATGGTGATAGACTCTATCGTTACTCCGTACAGACCCTATGGTAAGAACAGGGATTACTATGCACATGAACTTGTTACGAGTGAATATCTCTATACCGCTGATGGAAAGAAACTGCAGGATCTCTATATGACTACGACCTGAAGACACTCGCCGTTGGTCATAATACGACAGATGCTGTTGTCTTCCCTGCCCTAAAGACGCTTGTTCAGAGTAACTTTGATGAAGCCAGTGGAGACAGTCTTTCGGTTGCTGTCAGCAATACTTACGATGACTATGGTAACCTACAGGGATATAAGGAGACTACAACGGGCTATAGCTTAGAGGCAGATATCAACTATCATAAGATAGCCGACAAGTATATTGTCAGTGTTCCGAGCCATATCACTGTCAGCAGTGGCGGTAAGACTTATCGTGAACGCAGCACGAAGGTGGACGGTAACGGTGAGATAACGGAGATCGTGCTTCATAATGGTGACAAGCCTTCTGTCTATAACATGACTTACGATGGCTATGGCAACATCACACGGATGACGAAGCCGGAGAACTACAATCATCAGCGTATGTTCTATGCTTATACGTATGATGACCTCTATCACAGTCTTGTGACAAGTGTCAAGGATGCCTACGGCTATAGCTCCAGTACGGCTTATGATGCTCTTTGGAATGCTCCGTCTGTAACGACCGACCTTAACGGACAGAAGATGGAATACACCTACGATGCACTGGGCAGACAACAGACAATCCGTGCTCCGTATGAGATAGAGAGCGGTCAGCCATTTACTATCCGCTTTGAGTACTTCCCTGCAGAACGCAAGGCACATACCATTCATTATTCTAAGGAAGGCAACATAGATACCTATACCTTTGCCGACTCGCTGATGCGTGCTGTCCAGACAAAGCAGACGGGTGTAGTGTGGTCTGGTGGAAGCAATCAAAAAGTCTCTATCGTCAGTGGAAGGGCTGTCATCGATGCCTTCGGACGTAACATTACAGCTTATTACCCAATGACGGAGAGCCATGGTAATATTGGTACTTACAACCACGCGACGGGTGATCTGCAGGCAAAGACAGAGTATGATGCGCACGACCGCACTATGAGTGTTACGCTTGCTGACGGCAGTGTGACACGTACGGCTTACTCTATCGGCAGCCATGACGGTGAACCGATGCTCCAGACAACAGTCACGGATGCACTGGGACGACATGCGGAGAGCTATACGGATGCCAAGGGGCGCAACCGTGAAACGGTGCAGCATGCTCGTGGTGAGGATATCACGGTGAAGTACAGCTATGACCCTGTTGGTCAGGTGATGACAGTTCAGCATCCTAACGGTAGGGAGACGAAGTATGCCTACGACCTACTTGGTCGCAAACTGATGGTGAACCATCCTGATGCTGGTGAAACGGATATGACCTATGATGCGGCAGGTAACCTCCTGACGAAACTCACGGCAGAGCTTAGGAAGTCGATATCTGACAAGGGTTACATCTCTTACACCTACGATTTCGAGCGACTCCATGAGGTACTTTATCCAGAAAATCTCTTTAATCGTGTTACTTATACCTATGGTAAGTCTGGCGATAAGTATAACCGTGCCGGTCGTCTTGCCCTCGTTGAGGATGCTTCGGGCGGTGAAGCGTATTACTACGGCAGACAGGGTGAGGTGACAAAGACTGTCCGTACAGTTATGGCGAGTGTGGCAGATATCAGGACTTATGTCTATGGTGCTACGTATGATAGCTGGAACCGTGTGCAGACGATGACTTATCCTGACGGTGAAGTGGTGACTTATCACTACAATGCTGCAGGACAGGTGGAGAGTATGACGAGCAATAAACAGGGACGTCAGAGCGTTATTGTTGATAGGATAGGTTACGACAAGGAGGGTCATACGGTCTATACGAAACTCGGTAACGGCACGGAGACAACCTATACCTACGACAAGCAGCGTGAACGTCTGCAGGTGATGAACCTTACAGCGGATGGTCAGACTGTGATGGAAAACAGGTATCGTTACGATGCCGTGGATAATATCCTCGGTATCACGAATGCTGCCAACCCAACGTCGCTGACGAAACTCAACAAGGCGAAGTTAGGAGGAAGGAGTTCGCATACGTATGAGTATGATGAGCTGAACCGCCTTGTTCATGCCAGCGGTAAGGCTAAGCGTGCATCGTATGACATGGTGATGTCGTTCGGACGGATGAGTGAGCCGCTGACGAAGGTTCAGAAAGTGGACTCAACGACAACTGCGAAGTCTTATAACTTTGCTTATAAGTATGAGGACAGTAATCATCCGACGGCTCCAACACAGATTGGTCACGATCATTATACCTACGATGCTAATGGTAATCCAACATTAGTAACGAACGATTCGGCGAATACTACCCGAGAGATGTATTGGGATGAGGACAACCGACTCATGGTCTTAAGCGATAACGGCAAGACGAGTCGTTACACTTATAACGCTGCCGGCGAGCGTATCATGAAGAGTTACGGTACGATGGAGGGCGTATATATCAATGGTGCACCACAGGGTATTACCTTCCACGAGACGGACAACTTCACGCTTTACCCTGCAAGTATCCTCTCTGTTAACAAGAATAGATTCACGAAGCATTACTTTATCGGTGACAAGCGAATCGCCAGCCGTATCGGTACAGGATTGTTTAACAACGTTTACGGACGCAACGGCTCATACGTCACCGCTGGTCAGCAGGACTATGCAGAACGCATGAATCAGATACAGACACAGAAGGAAGCATACTATAAGAAGGTGGGTGTAGCTCCTGGTGTACCGACAGAGAAGGGCGCGTATGGTGACCCAGAGAACACGGGTGTTGGTTATAATGCCGTCCTCACCGAACTTGGCAACCATGATGTGCCACAAGGTTGGATTCAGACTCCACATCCTAACACCACACCAGGCACCAACCCCGGTCCACCTGTAAGCTGGAATGACCCGAGCAATCCTGATGACCCACAGGCTGGTTATGGCTATATTCCCAATGATACTACAAAAGAGGAAACCTTCTTCTATCACAGTGATCACCTCGGCTCAACGTCTTACATCACTGATGATAAAGCCAACATCACTCAATATGATGCTTACTTGCCATACGGCGAACTGTTAGTTGACGAGCATAGTAGTAGTGAGGACCTACCGTATAAGTTCAATGGTAAACAGTTCGATGACGAGACTGGCTTGTACTATTACGGTGCAAGGTATATGAACCCTGTCACGAGTCTGTGGTATGGGGTAGATCCGTTAGCGGAAAAGTATCAAGCGAGTGGTTCATATCTTTATTGCAGGCAAAACCCTGTAAGGCGGGTTGACGTTGATGGAAATGATGAAGTCCATATTAATGGGGATGGAAGAATCGTGAAAGTTATAAATGATCATTCTGTCTATATAACGATCGTTGATCCTAAAGGGAATAGACATAGTCTATCTAGTTATAATATTTCTCCATATTTTTGGGGAATTGAAGAGGAGATAATCGCCAAATAGTGGCTAATATTGCTGGCTATTATGCAAAACAAGCAGGCGTCCATGGATTAGTAGGTGCTAAAGGTAATGAAATACTTGGTATTCTTGCTCATTATGATCCTAGTGACAAAGGAATCTGGCTACAACCATCTAATTCAAATGGAACTGTAGATAGTTGGTTAGATAATAAATATGACTTAATGAATATATTACAACATGAGTATTTCCATAAACTTGATGATCAAAGAAACGCTTATAAAAATCATCTTTTACATGCATCAGTTGATGAGAGAGCCAGTCGTACCAGGACCTTTGCCCACACATCTGACAAATTGAAGCTTAGCGTAGCTATAGAGTTCTCAGAGTTGGTAATGAATGCTTATTATCAACCTAACAATAATACAAAGGCTGATGTAATGAACCTAATAGATAAATTTAATCGGAATAATACTGGAAATATCTTTTTGAAGTTTAATCCAGCCGCCAGTACTATAAATATTAATTTAAAAGGTGAGGATCATCCCATCGATTATGTCCCAAGCCAAGATAAGTTTAACTTTATTATGCCAAAAGACAAAAAATGAAAAAGAAAAATTATAATTATTTGTTTGTTATCTATCTTAGCTTTCTTCATTGGCAAAAACAGCTTATGATAGCTTTATGCTTAATTCATACTACAGTCATGGAGATGAACTAATCGCTAAGATAGAAAAATACAATATGGAACGACATACCTATCCTCTATCCTTAGACTCGATAGGAATAAAGGAATATGATTTGGGTGGAGGTCTCATATATAAGAATCTTTCTTTTAGATACTCCTGTGTAGGAATCGGCGATTTCCGTTTATCTTTCTATTATGGTTCATCATTCTATACCTATTCTCCATTATTAAGAAAATGGAGTAAAGACTTAGACTTAGATACCTTAAATATTATCAGAGAGAGTCTTTTCTTGGAGATAAGTAAAATGGAAAAAGCAAAAAGAAAAATGAGACAAGTGTTAAGAATAATACCCCAGAATAAGTTAAGGCTATTTTAAGGAGTTTAGCGTATCTGATACAGATTCTATCTATTTTTGTACAAAAACTATTATACAAATAATGATATAGCAGAAGAAGGCTTTGTAAAAAGGGATAAGGGGGAACTTTACAGAATAGGAAGATGGAAATTCTATGCTAAAGATGGGAGATGCATTATGGTATCGTATGAAAATAAATATATTGAAAAAGGATATGTTATAAAGGAAGGTTTTTCCACGTAATAATGTTGATTATGTTAGTGAGTAATTGATAAAAAGATAGAGTTATGGAGTGATGTTACTGTAGCTCTCTAAACACTTGACGAGCAATAAACAGGGACGTCAGAGCGTTATTGTTGATAGGATAGGTTACGATAAGGAGGGTCATACAGTCTATACGAAGCTCGGTAATGGCACGGAGACAACCTATACCTACGATAAGCAGCGTGACCGTCTGCAGGTGATGAACCTTACGGCGGATGGTCAGACTGTGATGGAGAACAGGTATCAGTATGATGCTGTGGATAATATCCTCGGTATTACGAATGCTGCCAACCCAACGTCGCTGACGAAACTCAATAAGGCGAAGCTGGGAGGAAGGAGTTCGCATACGTATGAGTATGATGAGCTGAACCGTCTTATTCATGCAAGCGGTAAGGCGAAACGTGCTTCGTATGATATGGTGATGTCGTTCGGACGGATGAGTGAACCGCTGACAAAGGTACAGAAGGTGGACTCAACGACGACTGCCAAGTCTTATAACTTTGCTTATAAGTATGAGGACAGTAACCACCCGACAGCTCCAACGCAGATTGGTCACGACCATTACACATACGATGCCAACGGTAATCCTGTGTTGGTGACAAATGACTCAACGAACACTACCCGTGAGATGTATTGGGATGAGGATAACCGCCTGATGGTCTTAAGCGATAACGGCAAGACGAGTCGTTATACTTACAATGCTGCTGGTGAACGCATCATGAAGAGTTACGGTACGATGGAAGGTGTGTATATTAATGGTGCACCGCAGGGTATTACCTTCCACGAGACAGATAACTTTACGCTCTATCCTGCAAGTATCCTCTCTGTAAACAAGAATCGCTTTACAAAACATTACTTCCTTGGTGATAAACGAGTTGCTTCAAGAATAGGAACAGGTCTGTTTAATAATGTCTATGGGCGTAATGGCTCATATGTAACGGCTGGTCAGCAGGACTACGCTGAACGCATGAATCAGATTCAGAAGCAGAAAGAAACATACTATAAACAGCAGGGCATTGCCCCTGGTGTACCTACAATGAAGGGTGCGTATGGGGATCCTGAAAATACAGGTGTGGGCTATAACACTGTGATTACCGAGCTGGGCGACCATAGTGTACCAGAGGGCTGGATACAGACTCCGAAACACAACACTACTGAAGGAAATGAGCCTGGTGCTCCAATTAGCTGGAACGATCCAACGAACCCAGAGAATCCACAGCCTGGCTATGGCTACGTGGACAATGACACAACGAAGGAAGAGACTTTCTTCTATCACAGCGATCACCTTGGTAGTACAAGTTATATCACAGACAGTAAAGGCAATATCACTCAGTACGATGCTTATTTGCCGTACGGTGAATTGCTTGTTGATGAACATAGTAGTAGTGAGGATATGCCGTATAAGTTCAATGGCAAGGAGATGGATGCAGAAACTGGCTTTGTACTACTATGGTGCAAGGTACTTGAACCCCTGTTACCTGTCTGTGGTATGAGGGTGGATCCGCTGGCAGAGAAGTATAAAGAAATAGGTTCTTATGTTTATTGTGCAGACAATCCAATAAATTTATTTGATCCTGATGGTCAGAAGTTTATATACAATGCTCAAGGAAAATTCTTAAGGAAAGAAGGAAAAGATAATCTTGTATATATTGAACGAGATGGTAAATTGACTCAGTTAATTGATCATGGAAATGGTATGACAGATGAACAGTTTAATATTGCTGCTCATATTGTAGATGTAGAATCGAGTGATGCCCCCAAATGAAAGCTTGTGGATTGCACATGCAGCTAATAATGCAGTTGATGATAAAGATGTGAATTACGCACATGTAAGAGTAAAGGAGGGCCTAGAGTAAAGAACCATTCTTTATATGAACAACTGAATGATCAAAATTATTCGACTACTCCTGCATCAGCAAGAGTTGCTTATGATAAAGATTATCTTACAAGTTCTACAAGAACTACTGCAAGAGCAGGTATAATAGATGCATTACAATCAGATATTGATCCAACTCATGGTGCAACGTTGTGGGACGGAACAGATTTTGCAACTAAAGGGCTTAGCCATCCAAAAATTTAGACAGTATAATAAAATAACAATACCAGATAATATCAGAAAAGATTATGTTTATCGAAATGAAAGCTATTTACAGAGGATAAAATCAAAGATGCAGGTGTCACCCTGTTTTTTTGAGAGGAATGGAATTTTTTTATTCATGATGGCAAAAGTACAGCAAAATTCTCTCTAATAGCGACAGGTACATTTGGTAGAACTATATTTTGGCATAAAAATAATTTTATATGAAAAAGTTTATTCTTATTTTTATTCATTATTATTTTTTTCAGCTCCTAGTATAAAATGGGAAAGCTCAAAGAAAAATGGCAAGGATATTTAATTCCACAAGGGTATGTTATTGTTGATAGCCTTACCTTAAATGGACAGAATACCCAAATAGCTATATTTAGCCCTTATAGTATGACAGCTGACGGTTGTGAAAAAAATACGTTGATAAAGGGAAAAATAGGATTCTTTTTGATTAAGCGTGATTCTCACTTTTATAGATTTGATAATGTTATATCTAATGACGTTTATGGTTATATTGATGGGAACGAAAGTCTTAAAGAAAATGGGAATGGATTTGAATTGTGGTTTGAAAAAGGGCAGAGTTGTACTTTTTGAGTATCACATTTATATTGGATTTTTTTAATTCAAAAATTAAAATAACGCACATTACATTAATTACTTTATGTAATGATAAAAAGAAGGTAAAAATATAAGATATAAAAACTTTTTACTTAAGAATTTTCATCGAATTTAATCGATAAATTAAAAAATAAATATAGCATGTAATCTATTAGAAAGATATTTATCTTACGATCATATGCTATACTGGGAGGAGGAGAACCGCCTGATGGTGTTGAAAGACAACAACGGCATCAACCGCTATACCTACAATGCTGCTGGTGAGCGTATCATGAAGAGTTACGGTACGATGGAGGGTGTGTATATCAATGGTGCACCGCAGGGTATTACATTCCATGAGACGGACAACTTCACGCTCTACCCTGCTTCGATAATCAGCATCAACAAGAACCGCTTCACAAAACATTACTTCCTTGGTGACAAACGAGTTGCTTCAAGAATAGGAACAGGTCTGTTTAACAACGTTTATGGAAGAAACGGCTCATACGTAACCGCTGGTCAGCAGGACTATGCTGAACGTATGAATCAGATTCAGAAGCAGAAAGAAGCGTACTATAAGCAGCAGGGCATTGCTCCTGGTGTACCTACCATGAAGGGCGCGTATGGTGATCCGGAGAATACAAAACGAGGGTATAACTCTATCATTGACACACTCGGTAATCATGATGTGCCACAGGGTTGGATTCAGACTCCACGCCCCAACACCACACCGAATACCAACCCCAGTCCACCTGTAAGCTGGAATGACCCAAGCAACCCTGATGATCCACAGGCTGGTTATGGTTATATTCCTAATGATACCACAAAGGAAGAAACCTTCTTCTATCACAGTAATCACCTCGGCTCAACGTCTTATATCACAGATGATAAGGTCAACATCACCCAGTATGATGCTTACCTACCATACGGTGAACTCCTTGTAGACGAGCACTCATCGAGTGAAGACTTACCGTATAAGTTCAATGGTAAGCAGTTTGACGAGGAAACTGGCTTGTACTATTACGGTGCAAGGTACTTGAATCCTATGGCAAGTATTTGGTATGGGGTGGATCCGTTGGCAGAGAAGTATAAATCTATAGGGGCTTATGTCTATTGTAGTGCTAATCCTATTAGATTGATTGATTCAGATGGGAAAAAGATTTTATTTGTAAATGGTTATTGGAATAGCTTTATAGGTGGGCTTATTGGTAGTAGCTCTGCTGGAGCAAATTATTGGGGAGACGGATTTACAGTAGCTGCTAAATCCTTTTTTAAAGATTATTCTCCTATTAATTCTACAAATTTTATTGATGGATCGTCCTTATGGGGAGGAGATATGAGTGGGAGTGATCGCTATGCTGCAGGATATAAATTTGCAAAAGATAATCTTAATAGACTTACTTCAGGAATGAAAAAAGGAGAGAGTTTTAAAATGGTAACTCATTCCGAAGGTTCCGCTTATGGTGCTGGTGTAGCTCAATATTTATTAGATGCAGGTTATAAAGTTACTACAATTTTACATCTTTCCTCGGACGAAGGTGATGAATTCTCTCACACCTAAGACTCCTTACACTCTTCAATTATCTTATGAAGGTGATTGGGTGACAGGAAATAAAACTATAAAAACGTAGATAAAGTTGGTGAGATAGGAAAACTTATCTTGGGACACTGTGCATGGAACAACAAAAAAATAAAAAAATATTTAATGCTGCAAAAGATCTTAAAAAGTGACACTACAGCTTAATATAGGAGAAATTGATGGAAAAATTATCCTCATGGTATAATCAAGAAAACGCAAAGAAAACAAATTTCTATAGTGTAAATGGAATTATATTGAACAATCTAGATGGAACAAAAAGATAAATGGAAGAATATAGTTTTGCTTTTTAATAGAGTTACCCATTGTTTTGCTTTTTTTAGCATTATTTACATTGGATGCCCATTCTAGTTTGCTAGCATATAAAGAGCATCCATGGTCAATTTTCATGCAGAGGTTAATATTTGCTTCTGCCCCCATATTAATTGTCGAAATTCTTATGTTTTATAAATTTGATTTTCATGTCATTATCTAAGAAAAGAAATATATAAAGGTGTCGTCACTAAAAGTTTTTTTATAAAAACATATTTTATATTTATTATTAATGGTTCTCATGGTACTCTTCATGAAGTTATTAATATTCGATTATTGTTAATGGTGAAAAAACTTCCTTAGAGATTCTCTTGATGATAGTAAAGTGTATTATTCTGGACGTAAATTTGAGGTGACAAAGACAGTACGCACAGTATATATATGGTTACATAGACTAATGACACTACGAAAGAAGAGACCTTCTTCTATCACAGTGACCACTTGGGTTCAACATCTTACATAACAGATGACCACGCTAACATCACCCAGTATGATGCTTACCTACCGTATGGTGAACTGTTAGTAGATGAGCACATTACAACTCTAATAGTATTATCAAAAGTGGTAAAAAGTAGTACAGATAAACAACGCTACCGATGTAAGAATTGCCAGAAGCATTTTATTAGTGACTACACATACAAAGCCTATCTTCCTAACATTGATAACTGACCAAAGAAGGATTGGGCAATCACAGCACGACACTAACGTTGGACATTATGATTTATCAGCATTCATTCTTATTTACTCTCAAGGGATTTTGTTAGTTGTACTGCTTGTTGTTGCAGTCTAATAAGAAGTTGGGAATAGGTTTTCGAGTTTGCTGAGCAGTTGTTGCGCAGTGGCGACAGAATGATAAGTATTGAGGGCTTTCACGGCTTCGTTGTATAGCACGCCTATCTTATGAGTCATGGAGACGATTTCGGAGAGTTTCTCCAAGTAAGGCTCTTTTGCAGGGTCTTGGGTGATGACCTTAAAGGCTTCACCTAAAAGTCTTGCTCGGACAAAATCACTTTTCGTTTTTGCTCCCGACTTGCGGTAGAGTCTGATAAGCTTTCTGCTGGTCTTCAGAATTAGGTATTCTGATGTGCCATCTGTCCCATCTTGGGCAGGTGGCACATCTGCCGTCTGGCTTCTTTTTTGTTTCTGCTTTTTCATTGCTTTCTAATCACGACTTTGAAGTGATTTAATCCCCTTTCGGGGCAAGGGGCTTTGTGGTACAAATGGCAATTTGTGGTACAAAGACACACCTTGCTGATGTAGAAAATGGGATTATAAGCCCCTGCTGTGTTACTGCATTCATTGAATACAGTAACTCGGCGTAGGCTTGCATTCGAGGAATGCAGTAATTCAGAGTTTCCTCCATCTTTCCACATCTTCCTTGTATTGGTCGAGGTGTTCCCGCAGTACCTGTTCGACATATCCCGAAACGCTCGCTCCATGCTCACCGATTCTCCGCACCACGAAGTCTAACTTTCGTTGGGTTTCCTCTGATACATACACGGCTTTGCGGTGGCTGTTGCGAAAGGGCTGGAGATATTTCCCCTGAAACTCGGATAATTGCTTTCTGTCCTTTGTTTTTCCCATTCTTTGATGAAATTCTTCGGTAGAAGTAGCCCTTTCTGTTGGCGACAACGCTGTTTCTTGATAGGACGGTTGAGAAAAATCCTCGTTACTCTCCTTGTCATTTTGTTCCTCAACTTTATCAACAGGCTCAAACCTTCTCTTTTCCTCTTCATAATCGGAGGGCTGGTCAAAATCGGGTAACTCTTCGGGCTTGCGGAGCTTAACGCCATAATTTCCCATATCTCTAATGGCTTGTTCCAAGCGTTGTTTCCTTTTTTCATCTATTCTTGCCATAATTTCTTGGGTATCGGGTTATAGTGTTTTTCAAGCATGGCTTGTATGTCGCTCTGCTTGTAGAGTATCTTCCCTCCGATTTTGTAGAAAGGAAGCGTTCCTGAGTTTCTGTACTCTTGGAGCGTGCGTGTGCTGAGCCGTAATTGCCTGCACACTTCCTCGCTCGAAAGGTAAACCTCGCCATCTAACATCGGACGAGCTGTGGCACAATACCGCTCCAACTTCTTCAAAGTGCCTTCCATCAGTTGTGAAAACAACTGCATCTGAGGGTCTTCCCGCGTAATGATTTCATTCTCTGCCATAATTCATTCATTTTCAATCCTTGACTTCATTCAGCATTTCGCTGATGTCGGTCTGTTTGTAATAACACTTGTGTCCAATCATTGAGAAAGGGATTTTCCCCGTATCTCGGTATGATTGCAGGGTACGCTTGCTGATACCCAAACGCTTGCACACGGCTTCGTTGTTGAGCCATTGCTCGGTCTCGGGAGGATTGCCGATGAGTTTTTTCACTCGGTGGATAAAGTCTGCAAACTCGGAGCGGTGTCGCTCCCACACTTTGCGGTCGATGATAATGAGTTTCATTGCCTTAATTTTGTTTTGATTACGTTATTGTTACTCGGCAAACGAGCTGTTACGCTGCCCGTTGCCGTACTTATCGGGTGCAAAAGTAAGTGGTCAAGAGCATCGCTACAAGGGATGAGGAAAAGCAGGGAAATGTCAGGAAAACAAGAGAAAAGACCACGAGGAAATCCCTCAGCGTTATTGCGGTAATGAGATGAGGTGCCAGTTCTTTCCTTTTATTGCATATTTGTTGGTCTATCGACAGTTCGATAGTTCGACAAATCGAGATGTCGAACTATCAATAGTTTGTTTTGACGATAGTTTGTTTTGACGATAGTTTGTTTTGACAACAGATAGTCTTGACAACAGATAGTCTTGACAACAAATTGTTATGACAACAAATTGTTATGACAAATTGTTATGACAACAAATTGTTATGACAACAAATTGTTATGACAACAAATTGTTATGACAACAAATTGTACCGACAATTAGTTGTACAAAAAATGGCTTGTCATATAATAAGATTGTTAAGACAATCGTTAGTTCTAACTATTGTTTTCAATTCGCTTTTTGCGTCCAAAGAGCCTGAGTATGCCGTATTCTTGTCGTGCCTATCTCTCTACGGCAGCCTTGCCCTGCAAGGTTGGGAGAGATGAATACGACCGCACGGATATTGAGAAATTGTAGTACTGCCTTGAAAAAGAAAAATCCTGCGGTGGAGATTCTTCTCTCCATCCACAGGACTTGACCTTTCAGGGCAGACAGGCTGCCGTTGTACCTTTGCACGATAAGAAACGGCATCAGGAACTTTGCGTGCGCCTTTGCCTACAACGCCTTCGGGCTTGCTTCCTCCGTCTGTTTGACCGTTGGCAGGTTGTTGCTCTCGATGAGCAGCACTATTGTGCCTGTCAGTTCGGTGTAAAGACGGTCGTATTGTCCGCTTGCGGCAAATGCGTCCGTCAGTTCATACCCAGCGAATGTGGCTTGAACAGCCTTGTTCGCCAACAATAAAAGCGAAAGCCTCTCGGGGAGCGGTGCAGGAAGTTCCCTCTCAAACTCGTCCTCCAAGACAGAAACAAGGGTATCGTACTTGAGAAATGCAGTCCACTGAAAAGCACTTCACTTGCTATTCTTTCTGCTTCTAAATGATTAAAACCTTGCGCCACGGCATCGCAGTAGGCGGTCAGTGCCATATCGGCTCTTGCCGTGATAAACTCCTTGTCTCCCAATCGCTCGGGGTGATGTTCACTCATATAGCTTTCCAACTTCAATCGGAAGAAGGAAACTTCCTTTTTGTTCTTCTGTTTCATTGTTCTTCTTGTTAAAAAGTTAGACTTCTTTTTTGATTCATTCATTACGGCTGTTACAGCCCAATTATGGGACTTGACTTTTTCGGTGTTCTTGACGGACACAGCCGTAAGGCTTTACGCAGTACCCTTGTATGCTCACTACCCATCAGGGGTTGCATTTCCTTGGCAATCTTGCTCTTGGTCACCCGTGCATAAATCTCGGTCGTGGAGATAAAGCGATGCCCCAGCATCTTGCTCACCGTCTCTATCGGAAGTCCGTTCTCCAGACAGATGGTCGTGGCAAAGGTGTGCCGTGCGGTGTGTGAGGTCGCTTGGGTATGCGGTGGCAGTCCTGCCTTAATACATATCTCCTGAATAGTTCTATTGAAATTACTGTTGCTGGGAAACTCTCGAAAGAAAAGCCCCTCCCTTCGTTCGTGGCTCACAATGGCGAGTATTTTCTCGGCAACGGGCAGCAACGGGACAATACTTCTGTTCTGTGTCTTTGTTCGGCAGAGGGAGATATATCTGCGTCCATCACTGAGCGTATAGACATCATCCATTCTGAGTTTCTTCAAATCGGAGAATGCCAGCCCCGTAAAACATCCCAGGAGGAAAATAAGTCTGCAATGGTTGTCTGTCGAGCGGTGCGGACGGTAAGCTAAGAGTTTTTGCAGGTCGTCCGCCGTAAGTGCATTGCGCTCGTAGGTAGGCGTTTCTATGTCTATGAGTTCAAAAGGGTCTTCACGAACGTATCGCTCCTGCAATACCTTGCGAATGACCTGATGCAAGTGGCGTAGGCGGTTGCCGACACTGCTTTCCTTGTTTCCCAAGTCCCGAAGCATGAAAAGGCGATAGTCCTCAAGGAAAGTCTTGTCCACCTCTGTGGGCATACAGTCTGCCCTGTCCCTTACTTGCAGGAAATGAACAAAACTCTTGTAGCTGTCCTTAAAAGCCCTGACGGTCGCCTTGCTTAGTGTTCTGCCCTGCAAATCCTCCTTTTCTTTACAGACGGTTTGGTATAACTCCGTAAGTGTTGGCATAGGGCGACTTTGCTGCATATAACGCTCCTTGAGGTATTCCGCCGTGATATAGTTTTCTTCCCTTAATGTACGTTCATAGAGTGAATGCAAGCACTCTTCGATTGAGTTCAGTTGCAGATTGATGCCGCTTGAATTACCTGCTGTCGCCTTGATGCGCCCTTTTCGGGCAAGCCACTCGTCGGGAACGGATTGTAGCTGTGTGGAAAACGAAGAGGATGTGCCGTTACAGGTGATACGGCAACGGATTACGCATACTCCGTGTTCATTGGTCTTGCTTCTGTCCGTGTAGAATAATATGGAAAATGTACTTTTCATTGTGCTGCGGTTTTAGTTGGTCAGTTGATAATGTGCGAGTTGTGGAAGTATTTTCTCTATGTCTAGAAAGACACGCTCGGGAGAAGTCTCCGCATACACTTGCGTGGTTTTGATTTGACTGTGTCCGAGCATTTTGGAAACGCTCTCAATGGACACGCCTTCCGACAGTGTCATCTGCGATGCGAAGGTATGCCGTGCCATGTGATAGGTCAGCGTTTTCTGAATACCGCAAAGCCGTGCTATCTTTTTGAGGTGTATGTTCACCGTGTCGCATCCGGGTATGGGCAGCAGATACCCCTTGGGCGGTTCGTGTCGGAAAGCCCTCGTGTGAATGCCCCGATAACGCTCGATAATGGCAGCGGCTTCGGGAAGTAGGGGGATGTGGCACACGTTGCCCGTCTTCACTCTCGGCTTGCATATCCAAGTCATTCCCGCTTCGTGAAAGACGTGCTGCTCCGTCAAGTGATACACGTCGGTATAGGAAAGCCCCGTCAGGCAGGAGAAAAGGAACATATCCCTCGACACTTTTTCATAGCCTTGCAATTTATCTTCTCCCAAGGCTGCGATACGACCTACCTCTTCCCTTGTGATGTAACGTGGAGTGCCCACTTCCCAACGAATGGAATGGTTGATGAAGGGATAGGTGTCAATGATGTGCCGTTTATGCAGGTCTTTGAGCAAGGAAGCCAGCATGGAGAGATAACCAGCCGAAGTGTTGAGCTTGAATCCCTTTTCTTTGGCGAAGTAGTCCTCCAAGTCTTTGATGAGGACTGTGTCCACTTTCTGTACGGGAATATCCTCCACATGATAACGATACCTGACGAAGTTTGCCAGATGCTTGCGGAAAAGCAGCAGGCATTTTAGTCTGCGTTCGCTGCGGTCTATGCCCACACGCTCACGGAAGCGGTCGATATACTCGTCTGTATGATGCAGCAGTCCTTGTGACTCGCTATTTAGTCCGAATACAAGTTCCCGTACTCTCTCTGCCGTAATGGGGAGCATCGGAGTTTACCCGAAAGAGACTCATAAACCTTGTGTATGCTCACCTGAAGGCGGTCAAGTTCCTTGTTTACCGATACGGCTTCGGCACTCTTGCCCAGCAGTCGGTTCTTGCGACTGTCCCACAAGCGAGGAGTACATGAGCATTTGCAACTGAACTGTACCATAGAGCGTCCTGCGCTGATGCGTCCCATGATGGGACTTTTTTTCCGTTTTTGTCCTGCGTACCTCTCTTGAGGTAGAAAAGCAGCTTGAATTTTTCTTTTTCCATTGTTTTTTTTGCTTGCAAAATTACACTTCTTTGAGAAACTTTGAGCGATGCAAAATATTGATAATGAAAGAGAAAACGCCGTTTTAGTTACCACTTTCAGCCGTCCTTTTCCTTTCATCGTTTGTCGAACGATTTGGTAACTGAACTCCCTCCTTTTCGCTCCCTTTTCTGCCTATTTCCTCAAATGCAACCCGATGAAGAAAAAAGCAATATACACTGTGTGTCAGTTAGATACAAACTTTATTCCATTTCCTGCTTTCTACTCCCATACTTCCGCATAGAAGGCGGCTAGTTCCGGCACCTTAATGAAGGTCCTAAACCGCTCTTTCTGAATGATGTCGTTTGTGATGGAGAACTCATAGTCGGTCGATTTCTTGGCAAAGACTGCAGCCCATGCATCGAAAGCTGTTGATACCTTGCTTTTCCAAAGCCTGTGGACGGAGGTATTTGAAGAGCAGATACAGTTCCGTCAGACTATTGGAAATGGTCGTTCCCTGAAAGGAAAGTGGCTCCCAAATCCTTGCCGGACCGTTCTTGTATGGTACGAATAGCAAAGAGCATGTTTAAGGCACGTTGTGAGCCATCGGGATTGCCCAAGCCCGACACACGGTCGTGGCGGGTATTGAACATCAGGTTCTTGAATTGGTGGCTTTCATCTACAAAGAGGTGGTCGATACCCATCATCTTGAAATCCACAGCATCATCCTTGCGCTCGGCAATGCTGTCCTGTATGTTCTGTAACTTGGCTTCAAGGGTCTGCTTGCGTTTCTCCAGTCCTTTGAGCATACCACGGGAAATCTCTGCACCCTGCATGCGAAGCACTTCAAGGTTCTCTTCCACGGAGTCCAGTTCCTTTTGCATAATCGCTTCCTGTATCTCCAAGGCCTGCGGTATCATGCCGAATTGTTCGTGCGTGAGGATGATGCAGTCCCAGTCGTTGTTCTTGATGTCGTTAAAAATACGTTGGCGGTTCTGTTTATTAAAATCGTTCTTACCTGGATAGAGTACCTTAGCATTGGGATAAGCTTTCCTAAAGGTATCAGTAATGTCGAATACGTTTGCCTTCAGACCGATAATCATTGGCTTGTTTGCCAGTCCCAATCGCTTCATCTCGTAGGCAGCTGTACACATGATGAGCGTCTTACCCGCTCCCACCTCGTGGTCGCATATACCGCCACCGTTGGTTTTGAGCATCCACACGGCATCCTTCTGACTCTTGTAAAGGTCGGCAATGCCCAACCGTCTGAGGTCAAGGTCGGGGAAAGTTTGGTGCGTACCGTCAAAGTTGGGTCGCACAAAACAGTTGAAAAGGCGGTTGTACCTGTCGGAGAGTTGCTGTTTGAAGGTATCAGGTGTGCGTCCGAGCCAATCGACAAAGCCCTGTCTGATTTCTTCAATCTTGGCATTTGCCATCTGTATGGCATGTCCGTCCCTTACTTTGATGGTCTTGGTCTCTCCCGTAATCTTATCTGTCACCTCCTTGCTCTTGTTGATGTCGGGAATGGTATTGTGCAGGGCGTGCTTCAGGAGATTGATGCCGTCATAGCGGCGGAACTCACCTTGTACGGCATACTTGTGCCAGATATTAGCATTCTTATGGTCACATACAATGCTGTATTCGTCCATATTGGAATGGTAGGATACGCCAATATCCGTCCCAAAGAACTCCGAAGCGAACCTGCCATAGACTTTGGCAGGTATCCAGCGTTCACCAAGGTTGAAGTCCAAATCGGCAAAGGGAATGGGTGTAGGTGTGGCTGCACGCAAAGCGGCAAGGCTCTGCTTTGCCTCTTCGTGTTCGGGATGGTCCAAGAGCCACGACTCGATACGCTCCGCCTTCTCTATTACATTGCCCGAAATGAACTTGTCCGCTACCTCGTAAGCATTCTCTTCGGGGTTGAAGTATATACGACCTTCCAAGGAAGAAATAATGTCGCTTTCCTCCATGTTAGGTAAAAGCGAACTCATGTAGTCAAGTTCCACCGTGCCGTACTTGTTGAGCGATGCACCCAGTGCCTCCATCGGGTCTGTGGCAACGGTCAGTTCCGTGGTGGAAAATGCTGTAGGATGGTCAAAGATGTCCGCCTTGACGTACCTGCCGTTTTCGGAGCGTTCCAAGAACAGCATTTCCACGCCCGTGGCATCCATCTTGATGATGTCGGTGTTCGCCTTTCTGGTTAAAGTATCCCCAGCGTGCAACATAGTCATCATACAGGTGGTTGAGTCTGCTGCGGTCTTCCCTGTCTTCTGCATGGTTCTCCGCCTCGTAGTCATAAAGACGATGATAGCACTCCCGTATCTCGATATAGGCTTTGAGACGGGAAAGCTGCGCATACGGCAAAGTCCATCGGGTTGAAGGTCGGATGTCGCTTTAAGTCAGAAAGAAAGCCCCACCTGCCCTTTCTGCACGACAATGGAGCCGTCTCTCAGGTGGGAGTCCGGCGAAGAGAGAAAAGGGCGCGGGAAGCGTCAAACTCCTTTCTGACTTCCGCTATCGGTTTTGGCTTGCGCTCCTCGGCTTCGTTCATGAAGTCGAAAAAGTGACAGCTCACGTGAAGAGGAAGAAGCCTTTTCCCTACTACTACGGGTACGGCGTTGAGGAATGATTGCTGCCTTTTGTACCTTGCTGTCCGATGATTTCTGGGGAGCAGTTTGAGTTATAGGACGGCGTACCTGTGAAGTTCCTGAATTATCCTTGATTTCATTGTTCACACGGGTAACTTCTCTTGCCCAAAGGCTGTATTCCTCTGGGGCAAACAATGACAGCTGCTCCGGTTGTCCGATGTCTTCCATGTTATTGTCCACCACCGGATGATGATCGTCGTCAAAGAATATTGTCTGTCCGTTCATCTCTCTTGGGGCTTCAATATCCGTACGGATTTCCTGTGGTTCCTGCTCGTATTGATGATGAAGTGTCAAAGCGGGTACACCTTCGGGAGCAGGTTCTATAGTTATGGAAGGCTGTCCTGATACTGATTGTTGTGGGGCAGACTCTGATGATGACGGCTGTAATGGGATTGTCTCTCCGCCAGGAACGGTATCTTCCATTATCTGCGTATCGTTCTCAGAAGCAACGGCTACAGTTTCCTTAACCTTATCGTTTATCTCTGTTTTTGTTACTACTTCTTCCTTGATTTCCTCCGCTACCACTTCTTCTTTGGTATATTGTCCCCTGACTATTTCTTCCAGTTCGGCTATCTCATGCAATTTCTTAGGAGAGAAGTACAGGTCACGTTCAATGCCCAATCCTCTTACTTTCACGCCTTCCATCTCATCGAGGGACATATTGCCAAGCTCCCAGCCGTAACCCATCGTGACGGCACCGAAACCAATACGGCTCTTGGGGTCATACTCCAAGAGGTAGGCTGTGTATGCTCCCATAGGGAAGAAATAGCGTGCGTAGGCAACCTTATCGCCTATGAGTTCCTTTTCCGTGCTGTAAAGTTTTGGTAGTTGCTTCCTGATACTGTCGGGCATGAGGTTATAGGCATCGTTTATTCCCTTGTCTTCAGTCTTTGTCTTCTCTGTTTCTTCTTCCCGACTTATGGTAATACCCAACTTGCGAAGCTGTTTCTCTGCTTCCGCCTCCCGCTCTGCCTCTGTCATTGGTATACCGGTCTCATATAGTTTACGGTCGATACGTTGTTCCATTTCAAGGGAGAGCCGTGTTCGGAGACTTTCTGCCATTTCCTCAATCCCTCCTGTGAACCGATACTCCCATGCAGGTTTTCCATAAGGGTCTGTACCCATTATGCGCTCTGTAGCAATGGTGCGATGAGATATGTCTTTCAATCTCCTACAAAAAGAGAGTTATGCTTGAAGACGACAGAAGAGCCTTCTTCCTTGGGAACGGAAACGGTTTCTACGAACTGCTGTTCAATTCCCTTGCTGATTTCTTTACTAGTCTGCTTTTGCAGGACGATGAGGTCACTGCCTACGTCCGTACCTGCATTGTCTGAAAATAGACCTGATGGTAGTCGGAGAGCGGAGATAAGGCGGCTGTTCTGCATGAGGTAACGGCGTATGGCTTCATTGCGGGGACTGTCCAATACACCCTGTGAGGTGATGAATGCCAGTAAGCCACCTTCCTTGATGCAGTCCAGACCTTTCACGAAGAAGTAATTGTGAATGGCACGTGTGGACTCACGTTTAAGAGTGTCCTTGCCTTTGCTATACTCTCGGTCATAGACCATAAAATCTCCAAAAGGAATGTTACTTGTTACAAGGTCGTACTTATCCTTGTCTTCCAGCTCTCCAATAGCTTCAAAAGGCTCGTTTTGAACGAAGATATTGCCTTTTCCATAAGGGTGCAGGGCTTGGCTGATACGGGCAGTGAGCAGGTCCTTTTCCATTGCTTCTACAACACCCGCTTGCTTTGCAAAGGTCTCGGCAAAGGCACCCATACCCATAGAAGGGTCTAAACATCGTCTTACCTGTAGGTTTATGGAGGCAAGTGCGTCTGAGATGGCAGAAACGATACGGGTATCGGTATAGAAGGAAGTCAGTACGCTTGCCTTGATGCTCTCCCAATACCGCTTGGCGGTGTTAGCATCTACGGCTTCTCGATAAATTATCTGCTTGAGCTGCTGGGTAGGCTCAAAGAGATTCTGTTCAGACTTGCTCCAATAGCGTATGTCATCGGGGTTGTCTGTGCGGTTGAGTACACATTTCAAGCCACCGAAGCCCAGATAGTTCCGTAAGATACTTTTCTCAGCGTCGGTGGCTTCGCGGCGTTCTTTTTCCAGGCGCAAGACCACACGGATAGCCTCCGTGTTGGCTTGAAGGACTTCTTTCTTATTGTATGCCATAGTGTTTTCTTTTAATAAAGTGGAGGTAAAAAGGTCGGGAGGTAGTACTTGTATCTCCCGACCTATATCTGTTCCTCGTTGTTTCTGTCGGGATTATCTCCCTCTTTGTTTTCCTTTCTTGTTCTCAAATTCAAAGGAAGTAGTGTAGTCTTCACCCAGAACCAGTCGGGCATTGAATTTCTTGCCTGCCTTGCTGGTCAGCCCTTTAAGGATAGGCGTACGACCGGAACCTATCAAGTCACGGATGTTATCTTCAGAGAGATGTATGCCGCAGACTTCACGAAACACGTGGAAGCCACAGGTTTCATGTCTGCACTTGGCTACCTTGGCATAGATGCCGACACTCTGCTGTCCGCATTTTGGGCAGCGGTAGACAGGATAGGACTTTTGCTCTGAAGAAAGTGAAAGGAGTTCCTCGCAGATTGTTTCCACGTATGAGTTGATGCCTTGTGAGAACTTATCAGATGGCATCTTTCCTGCTTCGATAGCGGCAAGGGCAAGTTCCCAACTGCCTGTCATCTCTGCATTGGCAATCTTCTTGTCCTTGACAATCTCATAGACTGCCAGGCCCTTTCGGTAGGTATGATGGATTTCTTGTCCCTTCGGATATAATCACGGAGAATAAGCGTCTCGATGATGTTGGCACGGGTGGCAGGTGTTCCAATACCACACTCTGCCATTGCCTTGCGCTTATCGTCTTCCTTCACTTCCTTGCCGGCGTTCTCCATAGTAGAAAGCAGTGTCGCTTCTGTGTAGAGAGGTTTAGGTTTGGTCTTATGTTCGGTGATGTCCGCATTGACAAGTGATAGGACTTCACCTTCTGTCAAGTTCGGCAATGAAGACAAAACCTGTTCATCGCCGTCTTCTTTCTCCTCTGTCTCGGTTGCCTTGTTTTTCTGCACCGCTTTCCAGCCCAAGGAGATTTGTCTGCAGGCTTTCCAAGTAAAGATGTTGGTGTCGTCCGTGAACTGCACCTGCATACGCTCTTCCTCGGAATCGGGGGAAAAGGCTTCTATGAAGCGATTAACTACCATTTGATAGATAGTTATTTCATCTGTCGACAATCCTGATGGTGGCTCACCTGTCGGGATAATGGCGTGGTGGTCGGTAACTTTGGCATTGTCCACCGAGTGGCGGTTAAGTGGATTTGATAGTGTCTTGCCTATATTGCGCAGCAGGACGGGTACTTCCTCGAAGACATCCTCGCTGATATATCGGCTGCCTGTACGGGGGTAGGTCGTGATTTTTCTTCTCATAGAGGCTTTGGGCTATTGAGAGGGTTTTGTCCGCTGAAAAGCCGTGGTGTCTGTTGGCATCTTTCTGCAAGGCAGTAAGGTCGTACAAGAGTGGTGGCGATGTATGCGTTACCTTTCTTGTGACCGATTCAACTGTAAGCCGGCTCTGACTGCGAAGTGCAGCGAGAGCAGTCTGTGCCGATGCTTCACTCTCATAGTCTTTACAGCCAACGGCTTTCTGCGACACACCCTCTTTTTCTGTGAGAACGGATAATTTCCAAAACGGTACGGAAGAAAAATCACGGTTCTCTATGTACCGACGGCAGACCATAGCCAATGTTGGGGTTTGTACCCGTCCCAAAGAATAGCCTCCCTTGCGGGCGATAGACAATGCACGGCTTGCATTGATACCTACCAGCCAGTCGGCTTCGCTTCTTGCCTTGGCGGAATAATAGAGATTGTCGTAATGCCTTCCAGGCTTGAGATTAGAAAGCCCCTCACGGATGGCTTTGTCTGTGAGTGAACTTATCCAAAGACGGTCGAAAGACTTGTGGCAATTGAGATAGGAATAGATGTATCTGAAGATAAGCTCACCCTCACGACCTGCATCGGTGGCAACGATGATGCGGTCTGCCTTGTCAAAGCAGGAACGTATCACCTTGAGCTGTTTGAGTGCTGCTGGATCGGATATATACTCCTTGTCCTTACGTACTTGTCGTACCACTAACTGAAAAGGATTGGGACGAATGGGCAGGTCTTCAGCTTTGTAGGCAGAAAAACCGTAGGCTTCGGGCATGGCAAGGGCGATGAGGTGTCCCATTGCCCAAGTAACGACATAGCCGCAGCCTTCCATATATCCGTCTTGCTTGCTCGTTGCTCCTACGATGTGGGCAATATCTCTGGCTACCGAGGGTTTCTCGGTGATAATACAAGTTGTCATAGTCGATAATAGAATTAAGGGTTACATCTTACGTCCACGGGACTTCTTCTGCTTGTTTTCGTCCTTCTTTTGCCTCTGCTCGGCAGTAGGTTGTGTCTGTCCGGTCTTCAATGGCTCTTTCACATTCTTCGTGGCTTCGTTGGTCTTGCCGTGGTTATTGACAGCTATCTGTGTTTTGTGTTCTTCCGCCACAGCTACGACCTTTTTCTTTGCCGGTTTCCTGCTTCTTGTCAGGGATTCCATTTATAAAAAGCGTGGTCTATTCTGTTCCTTGTCCATGCGGACATAGGCGTTGAAAAGGTTGCCCTTGTTTATCCACCATATTCTTTAGATATAGTGTACGACCGCTATCTAATGCTTCACGCTGTTTGTCAGAGAGTTCCAAACCACAGAGTTTGCGTGGTGCGCCTTGCTGCTGAGAGTACTGCTGTCGCTCTTTCAAGTCTTGCTTATTCTCGAAGATGAACTCGATGCCTTTCTTCTCGGCATTGACTTGCAGGGTGGCATCAAAGGACTTGCCACTCTTGGCGGTCATTCCTTCTACCTTCACGGCTTTACCCTCTACAAGGTCTTTGTACTGTGCATCGGAAAGCGTAATGCCCTTGATTTCCTTGGGGATGTTCACACGGTCGGCACGCAGGGCTACAATCTCGTTGGTTTGCGGGTCGATGGAAACGTAGGCGGCAAACGGTTCACCATTCTTGGGTGTCACGTCAATGGTCTTACCCAGATTACCCGTAGTGAGTAGTGCCTCCTTTTCTTCGGGAGAGAACTTGTAACCCATATAGGGAAAATCAAGCTGTGGTTCTTTTTCTCAAAGGATGAATTGCCAAACCGACATTGCCGTTATCGTCTGTGCGGAAAGCAAGGCGAGCTTCGGTGTAGATGGTCGTGTCGCCAATAGGTACGGCAATCGTCAAGAGATTGCTCTTCTGCCAATTGAGCATCTTGTCTAATTCTCCACTCTGCTCCAATCTTTCACGGGAAAGACCGAGAGCGGCGAGTTGCTTCCAATCAACCTTCGACTCATCGATGGCAGTAGCATTCTTCTGCTGGGGCAGATAGTCCTCAAAGGGAACGCCAATCTCTGCCAGTTGCTGTTTGCTTTCCGGCTTCTCACGGCTTTTGCAGCATGGTGCGCAGGTTATCCACGCCCTGCTCCACATTGTCTGCCAATACCTTGTACAGCCCGAAGTGAGTCGGGTTATTGAACTGTTTGAGGAAGTTGGTCATGAAGTTCTTCAGAAGTCCGTCCTTGTTGTTGAACTTCAAGAACGCTGCCTGATTGGCAGCTGTTGCTTCAGTGGTCTTGAGGTTACCCTTGTCGTCGATACCTGAAACTACGGAGAGTTTTTCCTGCTTCCTTTTTCGTTCTTTACTTCCGTGCGGTCTTCCAAGACCAGCACATAGTTGTCATTGCTGTTTGATTCCATAATTTGTTACTATTATATGTATAGAGTTTCGAACAACAAAA
>BNJV01002896.1_pt1 | contig 37139 bp, 51 predicted proteins | sample 8540591 | NCBI WGS metagenome assembly BNJV01 (sample SAMD00202457, study PRJDB9452) | human saliva metagenome | host: Homo sapiens
GTTTGTGGGACCCCCAAGTGAGTCTTTTCTTATCCTGTAACTTGCGAGTTGCTCGCCCAAGGCTGCGGTAACTCACTCGCGGTAAGATGCCAGCGGCATCTTACTCATCGCTCGTACAGTTCAGCAAGAGATAAGAAAGGACATATGTTGTATATGGGACTCTCAAAGTTTTTGGGGAGTCTTTTGCGCGGGAATCTGCAAGGGTTTTTCTGTAGGCAAGATCTTTTTGCCTCTTAGGGATATAGTTAGCTATGGATAGTTGGGTGAATCTGCATCAGCAAGTTCACGGCATGTTTTGTCGCCGCCATCCTCCGGTTGCTGATTGCGTCCGCCTCGTCAATTCGCTGACTATGAAACATGACATCCATAGAATGCTTGAATTTATCAATGCAATTTCGATGTTCATTGGGAGGAAATATATTATATTAAAAATATAAATTTTCCAATGTAATATATCTTATGCCGGTTTTGTAATAAAAAGTTTATTCAGGGGATATAAAAAATTTTTGCCACGGAATAATTAATATAAGGAGATACGGATGAAAAACGAAAAAAATATCCTATCTGACAAAGGAAAGGATTGGTAAGCTCATTGAAGGGGCTCATGAAGAAAAAGGCGTTTGACAAGATTACTGTCAAGGACATAAGCGATGACTGTGATATCAGCAGGTCCGCCTTTTTATTATCATTTCGAGGACATGTACGACCTTATGAAATGGACGTTCGAGTCAGAAGCACTGAACTCCTTAAAGCCAGTGAAACAGCATAGATTGGGACGATGGCATATTGTCGATTTTCAGGTATGTACATGACAATAGGAAAAATCTGCTTGTGCGCATATAACAGCATTGGAAAGGACCTTCTAAGAAAAATGCTTTATGATGGCACGAGCGCAATAATGATGGCGTTTATAAACAATATTTTGCAGGATGTTCCCGCCGATAAGGAACATGCGGATTTTATTGGCAAAGTTCTATACCGAGGCGCTGGTCAATTGCCTCGTGACATGGATGCTTGAAGGGGAGCTGCATGCCCCGGAGGAAATGATTAAGCTGCTGGAGATAGCTATGCATGGCAATATCATATGGCAGCTGCAAAAGAAGTGCGGAAAAGAACCTGGGAACAAATAGTATTTCCGCCAGACGCTCCACTTCATAAAAATATGCAAAACTCTAAGAACAGCCCATATGTCAGATATCTGACATATGGGCTGTTTTTGTTCGTTGTTATTAAACCCCGATGTTTTTATTTTTAGAACCAGCAAAGGGAAAAGGAGGTAGTCATATGGTTGACGGACTCACTAGGTCAGGATGCGTACTCCATTGGGCGTTAAAAACGGGGAATTAATTCTTCATAGTAATGATGGCACGCTTAACGGTTCGTTGGTTGTAATGGGGAAGAAAAATATATTTGAGCCGGGAACAACGGATGGCAAAAATTTTAATTTTTAAAGGAAAAATACAAACTTCCGTCGGAAAGACGGATTATGTATGCAGCGGCAGCGTAAACGGGGATGAGCTGTCAGGCATTGCGTGAAAACCAAGAAGGGCGACTTAGCACTTAACGGAATAAGGAAATAAGAAAAAGAAAGAAGGAGATTTGTATGTTAGGAAATTATAAAAGACAGGATGACTGCCAGTTTTATTTTTGTTGGCGGAGGGCTTTGATGCCTGACGGGTGCCGCTTACTCTTTTAGGGGGACTGCGGCTTTGAAGGAAAGGACATCCATATTATAGAGGCGCTGCCTGTGGCAGGCGGGTCAAATGATGCCTGTGGAGATCCGGAGCATGGCTGGATATGCCGCGGTGAGAGGATGTTCAATAAGCAGACGTATGAAAACTTCTGGGATATAATGTCTAGCATCCCTTCCTTACGAATCCGGGCAACAGTGTGACAGACGATATGTTTGAATTTCGTCCACAAAGCCTTGCAAGGCAAAGGCTCGTTTGCTTGATGCTGACGGGGGAAATAATGGATTCTTCCAGTTACGGGCTGAACAAACAGGAGCTGAAGCTTGTGCTTAGTCTTTTTCAAGGCAGACGAAAACGAGCTGACGACCTTACAATTGAGGATTGGTTCGGCGTAAGCCCGCACTTTTTTAAAACCCCGTTCTGGTACATATACGAAGGCACTTTCGCATTCCAGCCATGGTCAAGTGTTATAGAATTTAAGCGCTACCTGACACGCTTTTTCCATCTCATCACGAGGATAAATACTGCTAGCGGAGTAACCCTGACGAGGAACAGCCAGTTTGAAAGCATAATCACGCCGCTGCTTAAGGTGCTTATGGATGCGGGGGTTGACTTTGTTTATAACACAGTGGTGACCGACATGGATTTTGCCGATGGTGACGGGATTACGGTTACCGGGCTACATGTTGTACATGGCGATAAAAAGGATTATATAAAACTGAATGAAAATGACAAGGTAATCGTTACATTAGGATGTATGACCGACAATGCCACCTTCGGGAATGCTGAAAAAGGCTGCGGGCATTGATGACTCTTACCCAATGAGCGCTAACTCAGGGAAAAACATTGCTGCAAAGAAACCGGTGCTTGGCAACCTGACAAGTTCTTTCGCACACCCTGACAAGTCAAAGTGGATGACATTCAACTGCACCTTCCACGGGAACACTTTCATGGACTGATGGGAAAAATACACCCACAACAAGATCGGGGGAGGGGCTCCTGACTTCCTTTACGGGCTCTCCTGGCATATGGAGCTACGCATTCCGCTCCCCGCCTTATTTTTGAAAAATCAGCCGGAGGATTATTCGTTCCTGTGGATGCGCCTTCTATACCGATGAGCCGGGACGTTTCACAGGAAAGCCTGAATACGAATGCACGGGACTCGGAAATACTGGATGAGATATTGATGAGCCTGCCAATGGATGACGATACCCGCCAGAAGTGCCGGGACGAGGTTGTTGCCGCAATACCGGTTATGCTGCCGTATACGAATGCACATTTTTCTTGCGCGTTCCGCAGGCGACTGGGCCCGATGTCGTGCCGAAGGAGCACGAATCTGGATTTACCGGACAACATTGCGAGATTCCGGAAGACTGCGTGTTTACCGAGGAATACCCGTAAGAGCTGCACGAATGGCGGTTTACAAGCTTTTAGGCATGAAACGAGATGTCTGCCCTGTCAAGCCAATCCAATACGACGTAAGAATTATCCTTGCGGCATTGGTGTCATATTTGAAATAGTATGAGGCAGGAAAAAGTGTTTGCCAGTAAGTATTAATCGGCTATGGCAGGCACTTTTCGTTGTTAAATGGTAAATAACCTGTCTGTCCGTACCCTCCTCTCAGAGCTCGCTAATTGACAGTAAGTTTATTCCATCTTACTCCATCATATCTGATACAAAAATATTATGTACGATATATACTCTTATTATAATGAGTACACAAAATCAAAGGAGCTTATATTATGAATGCATATGATATTTTGAATAATCCCTTTTTAAATAAGGGAACTGCCTTTACTCTTGAAGAGCGTAAAGAACTTGGCCTAGTTGGAGTTTTGCCACCTTATGTGCAAACTTTGAGGAGCAAGCGGCACAAACCTACGCTCATCAAAAAGCAACAAACCTGAAAAACGTTTGTTCTTGATGGAAATCTTCAATACTAATCGCACCTTGTTTTACTATCTTTTTTAGCCAACACATTGCTGAATTCAAATCCGATTGTTTACGATCCAACGGTTGCAACTACGATTGAAAAATTACAGTGATTTGTTTGTTGATACGCAATATGCAGGTTATTTAGACATTAACCACCCTGAAAATATAGAAGCTACCCTTAAGAATGCGGCCGGAGACCGTAATATTAGACTTATTGTTGTGACAGATGCAGAAGCACTTTAGGTATTGGTGACTGGGGAAACCAATGGTGTGGATATTTCAGTTGGAAAGCTTATGGTTTACACAGGAGCATGCGTATGACCCCTGCAACTGTTTTACCTTTGGTCATTGATGCCGGAACTAACTGTAAAGAATTGCTGGAAAATCCTAACTATCTTGGGAACCGCCATGAGCGTGTACGTGGAGACCGTTATTATGATTTTATCGATCGGGTTTGTACAAAACAGCTGAACGACTTTTCCCCAAGCTCTACTTACACTGGGAGGATTTTCGGTCGTCTAAATGCTGCCAATATTCTCAACAAGTACATGATAAAATTCCTACTTTCAATGATGATATCCAGGAACAGGTATTGTCACACTTGGTGGTATTTACGATCATTAGATATTAGTGGTGAAAAATTAACAGACCAAATATATCTTTGCTTTGGCGGTGGAACGGCAGGAGCAGGAATTGCATCACGTGTTCTCCGTGAAATGATTACAGAAGGACTCAGAAGAAGAGGCTTACAAACGTTTTTTATGGTAGATAAACAAGGTCTTTTTTGATGACATGGATGATTTGACACCTGAGCAACGTCCATTTACAAAGAAGCGTTCTGACTTTTGCTAATGCTGACAAGCTAACAGACTTGTTTAGTTGTAAAGACGGTTAAACCGACAATCTTGGTAGGAACATCAACACAAGCTAATACCTTACAAAGAGGTTGTTGAGGCTATGTGTCAAAACACCGAGCGTCCAATTATTTTCCCGCTGAGTAATCCAACTGAGCTGGCTGAAGCAAGTGCTAAAGACTTGATTGAGTGGTCTGATGGAAAGGCTTTTGTAGCGACAGGAATACCTTCCGACAATGTGGATTATAAAGGTATCTTATCAGATTGGTCAGGCTAATAATGCTCTTATCTATCCCGGTCTGGGACTTGGAATGCTTGTTTCAGAAGCCAAGATTCGACAGATGAAATGATCGGTGCAGCTGCACATCTCATTGAGCGGTAGTAGTTGATTCAGGTAAACCGGCACCTGTCTCTGCCGCCATTTGCTTATGTGGCAGAAGTTTCAGTAAAGTAGCGGAAGCGGTCTAGCGCAAGAGCAGGGATTGGCACAAAGTCAAGAAAGGATATGAAGAAAGCTATTAGTGAACTTAAGTGGTATCCAAAGTACTAGAAAGCGGTATGGGATATGGTTTTTAACTTCAATTGAAAGTATTATTCCCATTATAGTCCTCATCATTTTGGGCTATTTCTAGGTAATGAGGATGGTTTGACGATAGTTTTGGCGGTAATTTATCTAAGCTGATTATGAATGTCGCAATGCCTGTTTCCATCTTTGTATCTGTTCTGAAATACCTGACTTTGGATAAGTTGATTAGTCTGTCCGGTGGTATGATTTATACCTTTGGTGCTTGTATTTTAGGCTATATCTTTGCATTTGCGGCTGTAAAAATATTTAATATTCGCCCCGGGCGCCGTGGTACGATGATTAATACCTTTGTCAATGCGAATACCATTTTCATTGGTCTGCCTTTAAATATTGCTCTTTTCGGTGATGAGGCACTGCCTTATTTCCTCATCTACTATATCACCAATACGGTTTCTACATGGACTTTAGGTGTTTATCTGATGACAACAGATAGTAAGTCAGGGAAAAGTAAGCAAGTAGCTAAATTTAATTGGAAGAAACCTTCCTGCCCCCTTGTTGGTTTCCCCTTGTTGCCTCGATCTTCTTAATTTTGCGAATTCCGCACCAAGCTTTTGCAACAAACACCTGACTTACATCGAAATATAGTGACGCCTTTGTCTCTGCTATATATTGGAATTGTCTTAGCCAAGGCGGGATTGAAGACCATTCGTTTTGACATCGATACCATTGTCACATTGGTAGGACGCTTTATTTTGGCACCTGCTACAATGTACTTTTTATCTTAAAATTTGCAGCCCGGCATGGCGACAAAAGAATCTTAATATTTGTAGTACAATCGGCAGCTCTGGGCCTCAGCTGTACTCCCAATTTTAGCGAACCAGGGAGATGGAGATGTGGAATTTTCCACAAATGTTGTGACATTGAGCACTATACTTTATAATTGTCGTTCCTGATTGTTGTTACTTGGGTTAGTAGATTTCATAGATAAAAATCGATCATATCAATAAGTTTAGTGTAAAAAGATTGTGAAAGAGATTATAGTAAAAGGTGCAGATTCGATGGATTTCGCATCTGTACCTTTTTTATGAAAAATAGAGCAAAGATTTTATTTCTTTATCAACTGACAAAAATCTTTTACTCTATTAATAATGAATGAGTGATAGTCTCAAAGCGCATATCTTGTGTTATAGAAGCTACAGCGGAAGCCCTCCTTATGTTTGTTATTTTGAGGTGATCTAACTTTAACACAAGACAGGTGCTTCCGTTTTATTATTTAGTTGTGATGTAACAAATGTATTGTAATCCTACATTTATGGAGAAACTCTATCGAGAAAGTTGATTGATATTTAGACTCAAACGGTTTATAATTTAAAAATCTAGAGGTCATACATGAGAAAAAGAAGAAAAACAAGACTACGAAGAGAGAAAATCATTACCGCTGCTTTGTTTGAATTTGCTACAAAAGGCTATCAAGGTTTTGTCATCAATGAACTTTGTAAAGTGGATGGTATTTCCAAAGGAGTTTTGTATCATAATTTTTCAGGGAAATCAGACCTCTATCTAACTTGTTTTCAGGAGAGTTTTGAGAAAGCTTTGGCAGTGTTTCTGGGGGTGGAAGGTCAAGTGCCCTCCTTAGCTGATTATATGGAAAGACGTCACCAATTTTATCAGCAATACCCAGAACATAGCCACATTTTCTTTGAGGCAATGATTGCGACACCAGAAGAATTGGAAGCAGACATTGCACCACAGAAAGCTATCTTTTTGGACTTGAATGAACAAGTTTGTCAAAAACTTATATCAGAATCCAAAAGCTATCTTTTTGGACTTGAATGAACAAGTTTGTCAAAAACTTATATCAGAATCCAAACTGAAAGAGCATATTGATGAGAAACGAGCTATGGACTATCTGCGATTGATTCAGGATATGTTTCGTTCCTATTATTTAACTGTTTCGTCAGATAGCAGTTTGCCTGACTTGGTTTCAGGATATGAACATCAATTATCACAGGTTTTGGATATGATGATTTATGGAATACTAGAGGAAGATTCCTCTAAAAAAGGAGAAAAATAATGTCGAAAATTTGGAAATGGTTGTTACTAATTGCGGGTATTTTTGCAGTTTTTGCAGGTTTTAATATGTTTGCACATCCTCTTATTAGCTTGGCTTCCATGACTTTCTGGTTTGCACTTGTATTTGCAGTTCAAGGGATTTCTGAGATTGTACAATACTTCAAATCAGAAGAAAAGCATGGCTGGAATTTATTTGGAGGAATTGTTACCCTCATCCTCGCTCTTACCTTGTTCTCAGGTAGCTTTATTGAAATGGTAACATTTGTACCATTTATCATTTCTTTATGGGCCTTGACAAATGGTATTACAAAAACTATCGTTGGTTTCAAGGTTCGTAAGACGGATAAATCGGTAGGTACCCCTCTAGTTTGGATGGGGATTTTAGGAATCGTAGCAGGTTTAATCATGATGGGACACCCATTGATGACCGGTCTCTATATTAGTTACACCATTGCCTTTGTCTTTATTTATCAAGGTATTGTGGCAATTGTTCAATTCTTCAAGATTAAATAAGAAAAAGGCTCTTTAATAACTGTAATGGGTTGATAAAAACTTACAAAAAGGAGAGCACCAAATTGGTTCTCTCCTTTTTGATGTGCAAAGCAATGAGAATTCTCGTTTTAAAATTTTCAAAGTTCCGGAAGCCAAAAGCATTTTGCTTAATGACTTTGATGAGGTTATTTATGGCCTCAAGTTTTGCGTTTGAGTAGGGAAGTTCAAGTGCATTAATGATCTTATCCGGATCCCTCTAAAAGGTCCTAAAAATGGTCTGGAAGATAGGATTCACAAACAAATTATTAACTCTGTGGTCATCAATTTATATAATTGACTTGATGGTCAATTATTGAGGTATGAGATGAGACAGGAAGAAAGAAAAATACAAGCAAGAAGAAAAATTATGGACAATGCGTTGCTTGAATTTGCTACACGAGGATATAGTGCAAGCTCTGTGAACAACATTTATGATTCTGAACAGGGAATTTCAAAGGGACTGATCTATCATTATTTCAAATCAAAAGATGAGTTGTTCCTTGCTTGTGTGGAGGAATGCTTTGAACAGTTAAAAGAATACATCCAAAATCATATATTCATTGAAACAGAATCAAGCTTTTGAAGGAATGTCTTTCACAGTACTATAAGACCAGAATGATATTCTTTCATGAAAATCCGCTGTATCAGAAAAATTTTCTGTGAAGCTGTGATTATGGATATTTTTTTGTTTGGCGTTGTGAAGAAGGAGACTATTTAAATGTTTGAAATGTTAATTCGTTTATTGACGGTTGTGCTATTGGCAGTAATCGCCGGGAAGGTGGCAGCAAAATTTAAAATGCCCGCTGTTTTAGGTTTTTAATTGCGGAATGCTCTTAGGGCCCTATGCAGTAAAATCTGCTGACACAAGATATTTTTAGATAACTCGATGTATCATACACTGATTGAGCTCATGGAATGCGGTATGGGGCTGATGCTGGCAGTGAAATGATCTGGCGAAAGATGCGTTCTTCCGGTAAACAGATTGTTGTGATTACTTTGGCGCAGTCACCATGACTTTTTGCTGTTGTCAGTCTTGCGTTTTCGCTATTTTTATTTTTATGGATATCCCTGTTTTCCTTGGCTTGATTTTTATGGTATTGCCTTAGCTACCGCACCTGCACCGGCGTTATCCATTGTGTCAGAATATAAAACAGACGGACCTGTTACAAGGACACTGATACCTTTGGCGGTAATTGACGATGTGTTGGCAATCTGCGTATTTTTGCTTGTTATGAGTTTCATCCTTCCGATTACCTCGGGAGGCTCTGTACCAAAATATCTGATTATACTGATCGTTATTTTCCCGGTTTTGATTGGTCTTATAACCGGAGGCATCACAGCCTTTTATTATGAAAAAAATCAGGTCAGAAAAAGTCTGTGCAATCACGGTGTTTGCCGGTGTGCTTGTTACAGCGGCTATGACCGCACTTGCCAACCATTACCTTATGCCTGTTCCAGTCCTTAATTTTATGCTGAGCGGTATGGTTTATTCCGCAACCTTTGCAAATATCCTGGATGAAAAAAAGCTGGAAGATATTATGAAATATTGCACTCCGAGCATCAGCGCTTGCTTTGCATTGATTGTTCTGAATCTGGGTGCTCCGCTGGATTATCATCTCATTTTAGGGGCAGGAATTTTTACAGCAGTATACATTATTGCCCGCGCAGCAGGAAAAATAGGCGGAGCGGCTCTCGGTGCACAGCTTTCGCACGCCCCTGCTACGGTAAAAAAATATCTCGGGCTGGTCATTTTGCCTCATTCCGGCGTATCTCTTGTCATGACAGGTATTGCTATTTCGGCATTATCGGGAGATTTTCGAACAATATGGAAACATTGTTCGAGGTACAATTGCAGGCTGCGGCAGTCATTAATGAAATTATAGCTGTTTTCTTAGCCCGTCAGGGATTTAAGGCGGCGGAGAGATGGGAAAGGCTATCAAATGCAAATAAAATGGTATAATGAAACGAAATAAGGTGTCTGTGCAATGAATAAGGAAGAACTTATGCGATGCCTATTGTTGCCTTGGCATTTAATTTATGCTGGGAGAGTTTGTATGCTTATGTGTACCTAAACAGAAATATTGCAGACATACAAGCTTGATTACCATAGGGCTCCGAAAGGAGCCCTATCTGTGTATTCAAAACAACAAAAAGAAATCGCACTTAAACTACATCATCAGACAGAATCTGTATCAGAGACAGTAAGGATATTGGGATATCCTACTAGACAGAATCTTTATAACTGGATTTATGAAGAAAAAAACATCCTACTAAGGTTCGGGAGGATTATCAGCTAACATCATTTGTAGAAAGGGTCTCCATGTTTTCGCTCATCTTTGGTTTTTAAACATTTATTTCGAATCATCCGTCAGGTTTTTTCAAAAGCGAAGAGGGGCAGGCGATTTTAGCCAGTTTAGCCTCCCTCTTGGTTTTTGGGTACGGTTTTCTATACGATGGTGGAAAAGTTAGCCGTGCTGGACTCCCTTTATTTATCCTTTACGACCTTGACCACCATTGGCTATGAGATTTTATCCCAAGACCGCCTTGGGAAAGATTTTTTTACCATGATCTACGGTCTTTGGGACTAGGTATTGTCAGCCTCAGCCTTGGTATTATTGTAAAGAAGCGCTGGCACTTCAGAAACAGCGCAAAAACAACGCCGAACTAAGCAAAAATAGAGAGTCTGAAATTATATGTCCTTTATATGAGTTTTTGAATTATCTGCATAAACACTACATCTATAAGCAATTTCATAATTGCAAAGACATTCATTTTACCATGCATTTACCACGATTGAATGAGCCTTGATATGACAATAAAACTGATAAGGAGATAGCACATGAAAAGCTGTGTATCTCCCTTTGTTCATGCTAAATGACTACTTACTCTGATTTCAAACTTCAAGCTTTCATCATTTACGCATGGATTTCTCCCTTTAGTTCTTCATCAACTTGCATATGCACAGTACCCTATTTGCATGATAGCATGGTCGTAGCATACTTTGAAGATATAGGCGTTATAAAAATCTAATATTTCTTTTGACTGCCTTTTTCCTCTCCGCTAGTCGCTCTGCAAATGAGTTCATAAGAGGGATAAGCATAATCTCATTCGTTCTACTTCCTTTCGCTCAATAATTTTTGTAATTTCTTTTAGCCCTCATCCCGTCTGCTATTGATAGTGGAACGTGATACATGATACAATTCCCTGAAATTTCTCTGTCGTTCATGCCTTGAAAGAAATGCAACAAGATAGCAGTACGCTGTTTTTCGGTCAATTCTGTAAAGCTGTACCTAGTTCTTCATCAGATACACGATTGTAAATCTCATAACTTGAAACGATACAAAATCGGAAAAATATTCATCATTTGTACCATTTTTCCATATGTTTCATTTCAGACACCACAAAACAAGACTTCATGTTTAGAACGTCTTGCACTTTGTCTTCTATGACTTGACAATGTACCTTTAATCACAATCATCATTAAAGCATTAAACTGTAAACAGACAGATTTCTCAAAAAGAAGATGCTCCATGATTTCACCTCCTTTCTGCTGAAAGCTAACTTATATAAAACAACATAAAAATGATGTTTATACCGTTGATAAAACAAAAGGCTCGTATCAAACAAAAATGTTTGTACGAACCTCTTTGACGATATAATTGTTATTTTGATAATTATTACTGTTTCTCTTGTTCAGATTTTTAGAGTTTTCCCGTTATTCAAAAATCCATAGAAACAACGACTTTTCCCTTGTGCGTGAGAAGTTATAATATAACGAATGGCTTTTTTGTATCCCTTGACAGAATAGATTTTGTCTATATAAGGTATCAATTTACCCGTTTCTGCCAGTTCTTTTGCATAAGATAAATAATCTTTTGGGGCATCATAGGACCAGCAAAAATAAGAAAAATTCCTTGATGTAAACGAACGAAAAAGTGCTTTAGTTACTTGTTTTACATTTCCTACACCTATAAAAATTCCATTTGGTTTCAAAATCTGTTTATAGTCTTCATGGAATTACAGCCATTCACACCTATGATTACATCAAACTTTGTCCGCACTTCGTAAAATCTTCTTTTTATAGTCAATTACGTAATCACACCCCATTTGTTTTTGCTAGCTCAAGATTACGGGTACTACATACACCTGTAACAGCGTTCTATGATTTTAGCTAATTGCACTGCATATAAAAACCAACGCCACCCGAAGAACCGTAAATCATAACTTGTTGACCTGCTTTTACATTCCCTTGCACGAAGTGCCCCTAATGCAGTTTTCAAAAAGAAATAGGAATAGCAGACGCTTGTTCAAAGCTTAGATTTTGAGGTTTTTACAAAAACACGGTCTTTATCCATAAGAGCGTATTTCGCAAAAACCTCCGCAACATATTTTCAAAACTTTTTGAAGATAAGGAACTGGTCAGTCAAAAGCACTTTTGGGAGAATATGGAATATCCGATTTTTAGAAAAATAAAAAGTGAATTTAATATTAGCGAAATATATAGTGATAAACTTGAAGATACTTTCCCTGTTCGTAGTATTTATTGGAATTTCAAATATCTACGTCTTTAACGCTGTTCCATTTATGGCTGAAAAGAGGAAAAGATTTAGAACCTGAAAGCTATTCTCACTGATACATGAATTGTATACAAACGGAGCAAAAGAATACTTTTAGTTGCATACACACAATCTTTTTATTGTGGGTGGTATCATGTCGCCTACAGTTTTTATCCACAATTACCATTGCTCCACTGACATCGAAATTTGAGAAAAATGCAGATAGCCTACGCATTACCCACTGCGTAAGGCTGGGGCCAGCTGTCCTTCTATAGTGTTGTAGCAAAGTCCATAGCCTTTTGATTTTGTAAAGTATAATCTTCAGCGGGTGCTTGGAGAAGGAAAAGTGCTTTTTGTACTTTTCACAAACAGCAGAGAAGATTTTTGAACATTTTCTTAATAAGTTTTTAAAATAGATAAAAACCTTGTTTTTAAAAAGCAGAGGAGTATTCTACTCCATCTTTCAGAGATACGTTATTCGGTTCTGAAAGCAAAAAAGAAAAATGTCTGCATAGGCAGAAGAGAGGAGACTATTATGAGAAAGATGGTTAGAGGATTATTCGTACTTGCAGCAATGACAGCAGCTCTTACAATGGTAGCTTGTTCCGGTAAGAAGGCAGAGACCACTGCAGCAGCTGAGAGCAAGATGGAGACTGAGGCAGCTAAGGAGTCTGTAAAGGCTGACGAGAAGAAGGATGAGAAGAAGGACGACAGAAGGATGCTAAAGAGACTACTGCAGCAGCAGAAGAGTCCGAGAGCACAGAAGAGTCTTCCAAGTAATTTTTGAAAAACTATAAGGGGAGCCCTGTGAAGGCCCTTTTTTGTTATTCGCAGATAGAGTATTGTCAGGAGGCACCATGAAAGAAGCAAAGAAAAATAGAAGGAAGCAACATTTTCCTACAGGAGTGTATTACGGAAATTGAGAAGGCGGTGGATTTGGACAGTATCACCGTGGAGCGAGCGGCGTTCGGTCTCTTTTTCTCCGGGGTGAAGCTTTCCACAGGTCATGGAGGTCTATGCTTTACGCCGGTGAAGGAGATTCCGGAGGCCGTGTGCTGTCCCAGCTTTGCGAAGGCTATGCCCTTTTCCGGAAAGCTGAAAGGAGAGGGGTTAGAGCCTATCTTGAGGATATTTTTCTCGGAGAATATCCTAAGAAGGACCTTTGGGAATTGCCACCTTAAATGCGCTCAGTACTCTGGTGTGGGAAAAGACAGAGCATCCGGATATGAGCTTTTGCTTGCGTGGATGCCTTGATGAAATTGATGTAAAGAAAGTATCGGAAATCCGTAGTGGTGGGGGCATTGGTGCTCATAATCCGAAAGCTTATGCAGGAAAATGCGGATTTTCACATCTTTGGAAAAGGACAGCAGAACCTTAAAGGAGCGGGAAATGCCCTATTACCTTCCTCCGGAGAGGGCGGAGAATGGTGCCGGAGGCAGATTTGCTGGTGATTACCGGAGTAACGATTTTGAATGATACCTTGCCGGGGATTTTGGCTATGGCGAAAAAGGATGCGGAGATTTTCAGTGGTGGGCCCTACCGCAAGTATAAGCCTCGGACCGCCTCTTTTCTAAAGGCGTTACGATGCTTGGGGGAATTCAGGTGACGAAGGCGGATGAGCTTTTGGATATCATCAGTGAGGGAGGCTCCGGCTATCATTTCTTCGAAAATATGCGAACGAACCGTGCTTCGTCGAAGATAAGGCATAGGAAAATCGCGCTTCGTAGAAGATAAAAGCATAGGAAAATCGTGCATACTTTTAAAATTTTACAAAACTCTAAAAAGGATATACTTTTTGCGTATTTTTGATAAACTGTTAGGGCAACTTGTCGGTTTTCGGTAGGAAAAGAGTGCAATAGTGCTGAGTTCCGCTTTGTAAAAGCTTTAGGAGGAAAGGAAGAGTATGAAGAAAAGATTTATCCTATTATCGCCCTGTCATTTGCCATCATGATGAGTGCTTGTGGCGGTAAGAAAGCAGCAGAGAGCCCAGCAGTGTAGAGAAGGAAGAGACAGAGAAGGCAACAAGAGAAGTAACAGAAAAGGAAACGGAAGAGGAAACCGAGAAGGAAGAAGCCTGATGCCAAGCGATCTCATTGTTCCCGGTTATGCATTGGGAGATTCCCGCATCCGCAGTGGAGATTAACGGTCTTGGAATTTTTGAAAACTTGCAGCGAAGATTACCATGGACAAGACAGAAGCCTTTAAGTTCTGTTCTCGGTATCACCGTTACCCCTGTAAAGCTGGAGAACGATCAGATTTACCGTGGAAACAGTGTGATGCAGCTGGGAGAAGAGGAGCCGGTCAGATGAGTCTGACGGTCTTACCGTGCAGACAGACGGAAACGGAGCAGGACAGATATGTGGATGCGGAGAGAGGTCTTACATCCAGAGAAATACCGACGGTTCCGGACAATATGTGGATGAGCAGAAGGGTATCACCTACAGGTGAATTCCTGACGGTACCGGACAGTATTCCGATGATGGACAGGGCATTACGCTCCAGGTTAGGAAGGTGGCAATGGATCTTTCACAGACACGAAGAAGAAATTACCATGATGGTCAGCGATGACTTTCCACTAGCCATACCCAGGGCTCTATTGACATTGATGTAAAGCCGGATGGAAGCGGAAGCTACTATAACAGTGAAACCGGTTTAAGCATTAAAAATGATGGACAGGAAAAGGCAGTGATTTGTCCTGGCTCTGACGAAAAAGACTGTAGATGCCAAGCCTTTGGAGAAGCTTCACCAAAAGTTGCCAAAGCTTTCCATGGTTCCCTGCAGTACCAAGTCTGGAGGCTAACAGCCTTTTGATTACCTTGGATTCCGGCGTGCTTTTTCGATGTGGATAAATATGATATTCGTCCGATGCGGAGAAGATTTTAAATGATTTGGCAACGGTATTAGCGAAGCGGAATTACCGCACTCCAGATTGACGGACATACCGACTCCATGGATACGGATGAACACAATCAGGTGCTTTTCCCGAGAATCGTGCAAATTCCGTAAAGAGCTATTTGGCATCTCAGGGCGTGACTGCGGAAATCACCACCACGGTTACGGGAGAAAGCCGTCCTGTTGCCACGCAATGATACCGCAGAGGAAGACAGCAGAACAGACGAGTAGAGATTATTGTTCCTACCGCATAAAAAGAATAGGATTAAAAAGTAAATTTGCTGGAAAGCCAAATTACTGAAAGCCAAATTACTGAAACAAATTACTCGAGCCAAATTACTTTAAACTCTAAATTGCTTTAAAGACAAAATGAAATTAAAGATGTAAAGAACCTGAAATGCAGCACCCGGGAGTTTCCATTAGGAATTCCGGATTGTTGAGGAAGCAAAGCTGCCATGGTACATCTTTTTTATTCTGCATAGGTGTGCTGGGGAAGGTACGGGAGAGTTTCTTTTAAGGACAAGGGTGGAGTAACTTAGGATAACCGGTAAAAACATATAGCTTTTATCCTTGTAAATAAGAAGGATTCATTTTCATACTATTGAGAATATCAATAAGTCTTTAGATTTATCAGAATTATAAATATCTAACAAAGCAATTTATACTATTGATAAAATTGGTGAAAAAGTATAATAATAAAGAGGGCGAAACAAAAATATTATTATAAAATACTGCTTTGATTTCTAAAACCGACATTTTCCTAATGGCAAAGAAAAATCTTTGAAAGAAGAAAGAGAAACAGTACAGAAGGAGGAGAAAAAGTGAAAAAGAACTTGGAAAAGTTACTTCCTCTATTGCTTTTTATCGGTAAGCCTGGTGGCTTTGGTGGCGGAAGCAAGGCGGGAAGACAGGAACGGGAGCATCTACAGAAAAAGCGCAGGAGCAGAACGCTTCTTCCGATGGAGAGAATAAGGCAGAGGCAAGTGCTTCCGGACAGAAGGACAGCTTCACCTATATCATTGACGGTGACCGGGAAATACCCTGAACCCTTTAACGGCAGACTGATCGCTATACCCTGATGACCTGTCATGCAGCCTATGCTCCGGCTTATCATATCTATGGAGATGGAACTGTGGATTATATTCTGGCGGAGAGCATGAGGCCTCTCGAGATGGTCTGACTCTTACCATGAAGCTAAAGCCGGATTTAAAGTGGAGTGATGACGAGGCTTTTAACTGCGGAAGACATTGTTCACCTATGAAACCATCAACAGCCTGACAAAGAATCTTTATATCGGGGATAAGCCCATCAGTGTGGAAAAAGCAGGATGATTTAAGCGTTCTTTTTAAGCTCCCTCTGTTTCCGCTAAAGTGCTATGGAGATGCTTTCCGACTGAGGTCAGCATTATTCCCAAGCATATCTTTGAAGGTAAGGAAAATACGGATGTTTCCTTATTAGAAGATAAGGTGAGGGTGCAGGTCCCCTATGTGCTGGAGGAGTATAAGACCGGAGAGTATTTGAAGTTTAAGGCAAACCCCAACTATGCCAAGGGAAAACCTTATATTGATACCTTGATTTATCGGGTAATTGACAAGGGAGATACCGCTACTTTAGGCTATGCAGAACGGTGAGGCGGAGGCCATGGTATTGTCTCCGGATATGATTGAGCCTTATCGGAAAATGATGCCTTCACCCTATACAATTATAGTGAAGGTCTGTGCCCCTATATTCGTTTGAATACCGCTTCCGACAATATGCAGGATAAGACATTCCGTTCCGGCATTTTCCATGCCTTAAACAGAGAGGAAATTATGAAAGCGGCTTACGGAGATCCGGATTACTATCATTTAGGCTATTCTTCCCGCCCCATGATAACCGTTCACAGCGAGGATGGGATAAGTGGGATCTAGGACTTGGAGAAAAGCCAAGGAAGAGGTAGAAAGAATGGTCCTAAGAAGTTGACTTTACTCTATCCGGCTAATACTCTATTTTAGAAAGAGAGCCTTGGCTATTCAGGCGGAATGTAAGGCTGTAGGTGTGGAGGTGGAATTATGAGCCTGGCAGATGCGGCTTACTACAAAGCTGCAAGGACTTGGAGAATAAGGACTATGACATTTTCCTGGAGGCTATGTGGATGGGTCCGATCCGGATACCTTCACATTCTCTCTCCTCCGAGAAGGACAACAACATGAATTACCACAATACGGAAATCGACAAGTTGTTTGGGGAGGGAAATAGTACTTTGGATCTGCGAGAAACGTAAAGAAATCTATAATAAGGCACAGCGATTGGCGGTAACGGAAGAGGCAATTTATTATCCTCTGGGCTGCCACTTAAGAACATTGGTTACCAAGAAGGATGTGGATCCGGAAGAAGCCCAGCTTGTGCCTATCTACACCTTTGATTTATCCAAGCTAAAGTTTAAATAAGATCTTAATTAGAAAAGAGGCTGGTACCATGGCATTCTATATCGGGAGAAGAATTTTTACAAAAGTATTCCTCTGTGCTCCTATTGATTACCCTTTTGTCCTTTTGGACTGATGAATTTGGTTCCCTATGATGCGGTTGACTCCATTTCCAACTCTCTAAGATGAGGCGCAAAGGGAGGAAAAAGAGAGCACACGGCTTAGTACGATCCCATGCCTGTGCAGTATTTTCGACTGGTTACATTCTGAGGGAGAGTTCGGGAACTCTCCTGGGGTCATACCCGGATTAAGGATGATTTACGGATTACGGATTCCCAACACCATCCTTTTTGGTGCTTCCTCCTACCTTACTGCTTATGGCATGGCGGTGTTTTACAGTGCGGTGCTATAGGGAAATATGGCGGGATAAGTCTTTTGGACAGCTTTTTCCTGCAGGTCTTGCAGTGCCCAGCTTCGATTGCCCTGGTGCTGATTTATTTTTGGCTATCATTGAGCTCCCTTGCTGGGATGCATACCATTGGGAAAGGAAAGGGATATTCCGGACTTTCTTCATCATCTTTTTCTTCCTTATTGTGTATTGGTGCTTGCTCCGGATTTAATGCGTTATGTTCGTTCTTCCGCATTGTCGGAATTAAGGCAGGACTATGTTCTGGTGCAAAGAGCTTTTGGCGCAAAGTAAGAGAAATTCTTTTTCACTCATGTGGCGAAGAAATGTTTGCCTCCCCATGATTGAGTAAGTTGGGCATGTCTCTGCCCTTACTGGTGACGGGGGCGGTGATTACGGAGTCCGCTTTTTCCTGGCCCAGGATGGTCTTTATTTTGTGAAAGCGGTGGATGCGCTGGATTATCCTATTGTGATGGCGATTTTGCTTTTATCCGGTACCTTGGTAATTCTGGGAAATTGCTCGGATATTTTGTATTGTTTGATTGACCGAGAATTTCACTTTGGAAGAAGGAAGGACAGAAAATGCAAGCTAACGAGAGGTAAAGCCTTTATTAACAGAATTCAAGCCATCCCCATAGAGTTTTAGCCAGTATGATAGGCTTTCAGTATTTTGTACCATAGTATTACTCTTCTTCCTTGGATCCGGAGGGCTTGGATGTGATTCATAGTCTGCAAAACTTCTTCTCAACATGTCGGGACGGATAAGAGGTGAGGAGAGACTATTTTGCAGAGTTCTTTACGGGAAGAGTTTCCCTTATGGTCGGTTTTTGTCTGTATGGCGATGAGTATCGGTCTGGGTGTAATGATTGGGCTTCTTTTCCGGATATTTCGAGTGGTGGATTTCTTCTTCATGCGCCTTGTAGACGTTCTTTCCTCCATTTCCCTGGATGATATTGTGGTTTTTGCTTGCATGGTTTCGGAAGAGGTCTGTTTTCTCTTGTTATGGTCATCGGCTTATTAAGCTGGATGGAAACAGCAGAATCATTCGGGGAGAAGTCTTAAGCCTAAAGGGCGGAGAATATGTTACTCTATGCACGCTTTCAGGAATTTTTCCATTGCGTATCCTTTTGGCATATTTTCCCGGAATTCTTCCTACCATTATTATTGGCATCCACAGCGGCTATCGCGTCCTCCATCATGGTGGAAGCGCATTAAGCTTTTTGGGACGAGGGTTACCGCTCCTATGTCCAGCTGAGAGTCTCAGAATGCCCAGAAATTCCTGCAAAAAGCACCCCGACTGGCTATTCTTCCGGGAATTTTGATTATTATTACGGTTTTGTCTTTCCATCAATGGGCGAAGGCCTTTGAGGAATCGCTTCTCTTAGAAAAGGGGTAGAAGATGCTTGGAAATTGAAGATTTGCAGGTGGAAATACCCTATGGGAAAATGAAGGTCTATCCGGTTTCCGGCGTCAGCTTTTTCTGGAGGGAGAAGTTTTAGAATCATCAGAGTCCGGAAGCGGAAAATCCATGGCCATGAAGGCGATTATGGGATTACTGCCGGAAAAGCAAAAGTTTCTGCCCGAAGCTTCTTTTTCAAGAATTGGATTTACGAAATTTGACGGAAGAATACTTGTTCTACAGGAGCTGTATAGCTATGATTTTTCAAGCATCCCATGACTGCGCTGAACCCTTGATTCCCATCGGAGAACAGCTGAGAGAGTTTTGAAAGACAAAGGAAGAAAAATGGAAGCTCTGTCGGGACTAAAGATAAGAAGCATTTTCCGGCATGGATGCTCCGATACAGCCTTGACAGCTGGCAATTCTTCGGGGCATTTTAGAATCAAGGATTCAAAAAGGATTCCAAAGAAAAAGCGATTGCTTTTACTTGCACTTCGTAGGGATTCCCAATCCGGAGGAAAAATATAAACAATCCCCATGAGTTTTCCGGCGGTATGCGGCAAAAGGTTTTGATTGCCATGGCCTTATCCTGCTCTCCGGCTCTGCTGATTGCGGATGAGCCTACCACCGCTTTGGATGTTACCTGCGCCCAGATTTTAGACCTTCTTTTGGAAGGGTAAAGCGAGAAGCACAAGCTTGATTTTGATTAGTCATGATCTTTCTTTGGTAAAGGAACGCTGCAAACGCATTCTGATTTTATATGGAGGAAGGTGATGGAGGAGGGAAGGGTGGAGAGATTTTTCAAGAGCCCAAGCATCCCTATACCAAAGCCCTTTAGCGGCAATCCCCAGTATGGAAAAGATAAGGAGGAAGCATCAGTAGCTATCGAGGAAAACTCTCTTCGATTTTAAAGGAATTTCCTTTGCCCCTTTTGTGAAAGGTGCAAGGAAAGAGTGGACGCCTGTCAGGCAGCCTGCCGAGGAAGCAAGGATTTCCGAAACGTATAGGGTATTCTGTCACAAGCTTTCTTCGGAGGAAAGCGTAAAATAATTTATTATGATGTGAAGATTAAGGTGATGAAAGAAAAGGGCGGATTCTTTCTGCCAGAGGAATAGAAAAAGATATTTTATCAAAGGGATTTTTGGGGAAGAGATTGCTACCCATGCGGTACAGGAGGTGGACCTGGACCTGTATAAGGGAGAATGCTACATGGTTTGGTGGGGAATCGGGCTGCATGGAAAAAGTACCTGGTCGTTGCCTCTGGGTCTTTTAAAGAGAACTGAGGAAGTTTATTTTTCATGGAAAGGAGTTAGAAAAAGGATGACCAAAGGGCCATACGGAAAATGCAGGATAAAATGCAGATTATCTTTCAGCGATCCTTATTCTTCCTTAAACTCACTGGACAGTGGAAGAAATTTCATGCGAGCCTTTGAGAACTTTAAGGCTTAGTCGGATAGAAGAGGAGGGAGGATTCGATGGCTTTTGGAAAGAGTGTCTTTAGCGGAAGCGGATAGAAGAAAAATGCCTATGCCTTTTCCGGCGGACAGAGACAAAGAATCGGAATCGCCAGAGCCTTGATTGTAGAACCGGAAATTATCCTTTGCGATGAACCGATCTCCGCCTTGGATGTCCATACAGGCTCAGATTGTAAAACCTTTTAAAGGATTTACAGAAGGAGCTGGGAGCTTAGCTACTGACGGCTCATGATTTGGCTATGGTTCGTTACATCAGCGATAGGATTGTGTAATGCAGGCCGGAAAAAATCGTAGAAGAAGGGATTGCGAAAGGATTTTTCAAAATCCTCAAAAGAATACACCCGACTCTGCTGTCGGCGGTTCCCGGGTGGTGTAGAAAGGAAGGATAAAAGGACGTTGGACTTCAAGCCTTCCTCGCAGATAAAAACATAGAATGTATCTCGATTAACAAATTTTTAGTCTAGCAAACTCGGTGTGGGCTACCTTCCATTTTCTGATGGCAATGCCTGAGCCAAAAGCTGTAAATTCCCAAGGTGATAATGCAAAAGCAGGAAACCACTTAATCCACTGCAGAAAGAGGTTAGTGGCTTTGCCGGTAAAACGAGGCGATGCCCGTTAATGACGGTGTGGGATATTTCCCAGTTATAAATCATGCAGATAGCCCAGGAAAGCAGATTCCGAAGGTACATACTGTGATAAAGGCTTCCTAAAAAGCGACCATCCGATAAGCTGCAATAAACCGCCGTCAAAAATAAGATTCTCCCATAAATACTCCTTTTCTTTAAAAACGTAAAATACTCTAAATTATAAAGAAAAGTAGTAAAAAGCAAGTTCCGTATTTTATGCACAGATTGTACACTCGGGATGCTTGCTTTTGGAGTATCTTATTCTTAAGGTATCTTATTCTTAAAGACTCCCTTTTAGGCGGATTCTTTATCCGTTCTTTTTCTCCAACTGCTTACTGATGGCAGTGGACAGTACGATGTCACCGATTACATTGACGGTGGTGGCACCCATATCCGCCAGAGTATTTACGGAAATATACACGCCCAGGATTTGGTTGATGGGAAGTCCTGCCATGGGGAGCCAGGGCAGCAAAGGCGGCAATAGCCCCTGCCAGTACTCCCGAGTTCCGATGCTGAGCAAGGTATTTGCGCCAAAACCGTAATCATGGTATCCAGGGTTGGCAGAATACCCAGGGCGGAAGCGAAGAAGCTGATCATAAAGGACATGAGAATACTCACCGCATCCATGTTAATGGTGGCTCCCTAAGGGAAGTGTTAAAGAGGCTATTCCTCCGGAACCTCCAGGACTCCACCGCACATTCAATAGATGAGGGGAGGCGTTGGAAGAACAGGTGGAAAATGCATTTCAAGCTGGCCGGAGCAATGGGTGAAGAACCTGCCTGCAGGGATCTTTTCCGATTACTCTCACAATTCCTCCATACACGATCAATGCATAAAGGGCAAAGGTAATGTATAAGGCCAGCATAACCTGTCCCAGCTGCAGAACCGTCTTGATGCCGTTACTGTACATTACCGTAGCCATACAGGCAAAAAAACGCCGATGGGGAGTGAAAAGCATAATCTTCGGAAACGATAAAAATGGAAATATCATGAATGGAGGTACAAAAGCTTCACAAAGGGCTCCGCCTTTTCCTTTAGGGAGAGGCAGGCCAGTCCCATAATGATGGCAAAGGAGCACCTGCAGCATATTTCCCTCGGAGAAATGCCGCAATAGGATTGGGGGATGATATTTTCCAAAAGTTCCCAGAAGGCTTTTTAAACTCTACCGCATCCACCTTTTACGTCAGTAGCGACAATCTGAGCGCCCTGCTCCAAGATGGAGAAGTCCGGGAAGGAAAAGTCCCAGTGCGTGGCAAAAAGGGTGGTTGCCGTAAACCACAAAAGAGAATAGAGCCCGATTTTTCCGGTTTTTTGGCAATGGAGCCGATGCCCATAATGCCGGTCAGAAGACTACAAAACACCAAAGGGAAAATCATCATTTTCAAAAGATGACATGTAAATGGTGGCAATTACATTTAGAGGAGTATAGAAAAACTCAGGCATAATCAGTCCAAAGACCAAACCCAAAGCAAGCTCTAAGGCAATCCCATACAGTCTGTTGAAGACTCAGCCATTTTTCTTTCCCATACTAACTCCTCATTTCAGAAAAATATTTTTGGAATCCTTCTTTCTATAAAAATCGAGTAAAAGCATTTCAGGTTAAGATGTAAAGCTTTTCAACAGTTCTTATTTCTATAGAAAAACGTCCTTTGTAATATTTCTATCCTAAAGAAAAGAGTCGGTATTGTAAAAGAATAGATTTCTTTTAACTAGATATAGAAAATAGTTATATCTAAAGAGGGAAAAAGCTCAGCGGATGCCAAACAGGAATTTTTATGCGTATGGTACTGATGACGGGGCAATGTGATTCCGTAAGGAAAGACGTCGTTTAAAGAAAAGGAAAGTATAGATGAAAGCCAAGCAGGAAATTTTTATGCGTATGGTACTCAGTGACGGGGCAATGTGATTCCGTAAGGAAAGACATCGTTTTAAAGAAAAGGATAGTGTAGTAGACAAAAAGCCAAACAGGAATTTTATACAGTGAAATGGTATGAATGAAGAATGCGATTCTGTAAGGAAAGATGTCAGTTTTTAAAGAAAAGGATAGTATAGTAGACAAAAAGCCAAAATAGGAATTTTATGCTATGGTATGGATTGACGGGGGCAATGTGAGCCCCGTCTGTTCTTAGTGAAAGCAAGCAAAGCGAAGCTTGAGCTTAGAACAACTACGAAGGCGAGCTTAGCGGGAGCGTGCCCCGCATTCCATACCATACTGCATAAAATAGGTAACGGATACTTACTGAATCAACCTAGGCCTCCCATTCTGCGCAGACAAAGCCCTCTTGGCGTAATGCGAGATCTCCGGTATCACCGGTAACGCCAGGAAGGACAGGCTGATAAGGGATCCATTCCACTGGAACTCATTTCATGGGCTTTTTGCTTCATATTCCAGATGTGCATTGGCTTCTATAAACCGCAATCACACATCAATCCCATAATAGGAGGGCCAGAGAATCATAAACCTTTCCTCCCTGTACCAGAACAAATCTCTCCTGAGTCGGATGAGTTCATTGACAGCTAGCACATATCCCGGTCATTGTCTCCCAATTACAATCAGGTTGTGGGAATCATGACTGACGGAGCTGGCAATGGCTCCCCCATGGATGCCGTAGCCCTGGCAGATGCCCCGGCCCGATTTTTTCCGCTTCCCTTATGTCGTTCTATAACGGCGATTTTCGATATTCCGGATATTTCTTTCTCCGGTAAAATTGCTGCATCGTTTCAGCACCACCTGTAAACGTTTGGTGGTAATCTGCCCTTCTTCCATGGCAATGACATTTACTTCTAGCTTGGAAATGGGCAAACGAAAAGCCCTTTTCTTTCAGGGAGAGGGTGAACGGTTTCTCTCAGCTTCGAGGACAGCGGGGATGCTTAAATGCTCGGATTCCACCACTTTCTTTCCTTTGTGATATACGGCTGTAATTTCAACATTTTCCAGGTCGGAAATCAGAAGAAAATCCGCCTGTCTCGCCCACGGTGATAGCCCCTCAGCTGAGATAAGCCATGACATTCCGCGGTATTGATGGTAGCCATTTGATAGGCGGAGCAGGGAAGCCCCAGGCAATAGCCTTTCGAACGGCGTGAGAGATATGCCCCTCTCTTATGATGTCTTCATGTGCTTATCATCGGTACAGAAGGAAAAATGCTCTGGTATCCATCTTTGTGAGCCAGTATTCCCTTAACCAAAGCCTCTAAATTCCTTGCGGCGGAGCCCTTTCCCGGATATGGATGTGCATTTCGCGCGAATCTGCTCCAGGGCATAGTCAAAATCCACCGCCTCGTGATCCGTTTGAATGCCGTTTAAGGCATAGGGCCTGCAAAGTCTTCTTTTGGGAAGAAAGGGGCATGACCGTCTAAAACATGCCGGGGAAAAACAGCGAGAGCTTTTTCCATCTTTTCTTCTCCCGATGAATCACACTATAATCATCCATTACCTCCCCCAGCCCTAAAATACGAGGGGTTATCCAGATGATTCCTTCATATCCTCTGCGGAAAAAGACATGCGCCGTTGTCGTCAATCTCCGTGGAGGAACACAGGAAGGGACATCACAAAGACATTGGCGGGACTTTTCTCGCTTTGCTGTAAATGTAATCGATGCCCTCTTTGCCGGAAACATTACAGGCTTCATGGGGATCCACAATAAAGCAGGTAGTTCCCTTCAAAGCTGCCGAGTGATTAATTCATGGGAGTCACCATGGTGATCTGAGATGCAAATGGGCATCTATAAAACCGGGAACCAGAAATTGCCCCTGGCATCGATTTCCTTCTTTTCCCCGAGTATTCCCCGATTCCGGCAATATAGCCCTGAAACAGCCACATCACCGGAATAAATCTGCCGGTAAAAACATCCAGAAATGCGGGCATTTTTCATAAAGCAGATCGCTTCCTTTTCCTTTAAACAAACTTTTGAGAGAATTGCTTGTAATCGATTATTCATATTTATGCCCCTTATAAAAATACTAATAAATTAGCCTATTTGACGAGTATTATACTCAATTATTGTATAAATTCTCTTTTGTACCATAAGTTGTTGCCCGAAACACATCAAACTATTTATTTTATTCTCATTGTGCTTATACAAAATATCTAATATAAAATGCATTTATTGAGAAAAATTGTAGAAACGAAAAATTTGTGTCTTTACGAGACTTGTTGTACAATCTTCTGTATAGCTGTCAATAAGTGTAGCAAAAGGGGATTTGCAAAGCAGGAAACTATGTATCGCAAAAGCAACCGATGGACGTAAAAGAAAAATAAGAGGAGGCAGGAGGCATAAAACATCGCTTGAGGACGAGTAGAACATGTCGTGAAGTCGCTACCGTTTTCATATACAGTCTATTTTTCATAGGGGGACGACAGATGGAGAAATTTTTCAAACTGAAAAGAAAAAGAACACGGATGTAAAGACGGAGGTCATTGCCAGAGTCACCAGCTATGACCATGGCGTACATCTTGGCGGTGAATCCCAGAATTCTCGGAGCTTCGGAATGGATGCCGGATGCGGTAGTTTACAGCAGCAGCCCTAGCCTCAGCCTTGGCCAGCTTCTTTATGGCAATTCTGTCAAACCTTCCTTCGTGCTTTCCGCAGGTATGGGACTAAATGCTTACTTTTTCCTATACGGTGGTATTGGGGATGGGCTATAACTGGGAAACGGCATTTGGCAGCTGTTTTCGTCGAGGTGATTATTTTTCATCCTCTTTCCTTGACCAATGTACGAGAGCCATCTCAATGCGATTCCGAAGAGCTTGAAAGTGGCTGTGGCACAGGAATAGGCTGTTTTATTACCTTTATCGGTTTTCAGAACGCCCACATTGTTGTGGACGGGCGACTCTGGTTAACTCTCTTTTTCTTTTAAGAAGTCTATCGAAGGCGGAAGCTCTGCATTTGGAAGGAATTACCGTAGTTCTGGCCTTTAATCGGTGTGCTGTGTAACTTTCTCTTGGTAGTCAAAGAATAATGTTAGGGCACATCTTAATCGGTATTCTTGATTACCTGGGTTTTAGGTATTTTCTGTCAGATTGACCGGACTCTATGTTCCGCAATCCGGAGAGAGGCTTCTACAGCTTGATTCCAAGCGTCCCTGGTTTCTGTACCCAGCTCATTGCGCCCACGTCTGCTAAAGATGGATTTAAGCAATATCCTTTCTTCGACTTTCCTGGTTGTAGATCTTTTGCTTTTCTTTTTGTAGACGTGTTTTGATACCTTGGGAACCTTTGATCGGTTGTGCATCCAAGGCGGATATGCTGATGAAGAGCAGACGTTCCTTCACTATCCAGGGCGCTCTACTGGCAGATGCCATCGGAACCACAGCAGGTGCCGTTTGGGAACCTCCACCATTACGACCTTTGCAGAATCCGCATCCGGTAGTGCAGAGGAGGAAGATCCGGCCTGACGTCCTTGGTGACCGCAGGTACTCTTCCTGGTAGTCCCTGTTCCTTTCTCCGATTTTCCCGGCATTCCCATCCTTTGCTGCAGCACCGGCTCTGATTGTCGTAGGGTTTTTCATGATGCAGCAGGTTACGAAAGATTGACTGGGAGAGATATGGTTAAAGGCGGTTCCTCGCATTTATCTGTCATCTGCGCTATGGGCATTTTACCTATTCCATCTCCGAAGGAATTGCCTTCGGTATCATCAGCTACACTAGGCTTCATCTTCACTGGAAAGTCCAAAGGAGCTGACACCGCTGATGTATGTGCTGTCGCTCATCTTTGTTTTATATCTTTGCAGTATATTTTGATTTGGGGACTGTATCAGAAACATTTCTCCTGGGTATGGGTTTGAATTGGGGCATGCTCTTGAATCCTTTATAGGCGTATACTGCATTTCGAGGATTGATTGATAAAATGCTATACAATAGTGAGAATTGTAAAGTTGAACCTGATTTGTAAGGAAATATGCTATGCTGCAGCATCTGAAAGGATGAGTGTAGTGTACTGCTCAAAGACGAGTTTATAGATAGTCTGCAGGAGCTGTCTTCTGTGGAAATGAAGGACTATTCCGGAGATTTGATTACTTCCAGCATGGTGGATCTCCACCTCCATGGGCCTCAGTACGGTTTTCGGGGATTACCAAGATGGACTTTGGAGCTTCTGGATTGGTCTGAAATGTGAATACCTTTCCGGAGGAAGTCAAATATGAGGACTTTGGACTATGCGAAAGGGGCTATCAGGATTTTGTGGAGGACTTGCGGGAAAGCGCCACCACAGAGCCGTGATCTTGGAACTCTTCACAAGGGAGATTACCCTGCTCTATGAAGCTTATGGAAGAAAGCGGACTGGTGTCCTATGTGGGAAAGGTCAATATGAACCGAAATCTCCGGAGTATAACGGAGCATAGTGCCGAAGAGTCTTTGGGAAACACCAGGGCTTGGCTTTCGGAGATTCCTAAAGGATATGGCGGAATTGTAAGCCTATTCTTACGCCGAGATTTCACCTACCTGTTCTGGATGCCTTGATGGAGGCTTGGGAAAGCTGGCTAGGAATATAGCTTCCGGTGCAATCCATCTGTCGGAAAACCTGAGATTGCCTGGGTGAAAGGAGCTTTGTCCACGATGCAAAGCACTACGGAGATACTTTCACGATCGCTACGGTCTTTTAGGGAAAATAGCATCATGGCGCACTGTGTATATTCGGAGGAGATGAACTATCCGTCTTAAAAGCAAGCACCCGACGATTTGCCACTGTCCCAGTCCAATACGAACCTCTGTTCCGTCGCTCCGATTCGTCGTAGAGAAAAATTGAAGGTGGGATTAGGAACGGATGTGGCTGGAGGAGCCAAATCTCTCCGATGCTGAGAGCCATCACCGATGCCATCTCCGTGTCGAGCTGTCGTTTCCGTCTCATGGAACAAAGTCTCTGCTCTACCTTGGAGGAGGCCTTTCTGCTTTGGCGACGCTTTCCGGGGAAGCTTCTTTTGGTAAGATGGGATCTTTCCTGCCTGGGTACGAGGCGGATGCTTTTGAGTCTTTCCATGAAAAAGAAGAAGTGTTCGGACAGCAGATCGTAGAAGGAACGGCTGGAGGTGCTTTTCGTATACCGGGAGAAGAAAGTGCCGCTTGCAGGCGAAATATCGTACAGGGAAGACAGCTATTTTTAAAGGATGAGCTCTAAGGACAAAAAGTGGGACAGAAGATAGCTATGTGTAGGGATAGGGAAGAAAGAGATGAATGAAACATTTGGGCTTTGTGGATTAGTGGCCTCCGGCTGGAGCAGACGCTTTCGTAAAAGAAATAAACTATTGGAAAGAATAGCGGGAAAGCTGATGATTTCCTATACATTTTCATACCCTATCCCATTTTTCTATAATTATCAGGCGGTGGGAGCGCTCTGTGAACGAATTCAGGACATGACACTTTCTGTGCGGGAAAAAGAAAAGAAAGCGGGGAAGGAGGGCAAAGATTGTTTCTGGATACGCCTTTGGTAGTGACCGTTTTAAAGATGGAGCTACTGGGCAGAAATGCATTTTTCCGTTCTGATGCATGAGGAAGAGTGAGCAAAGTGACACCATTCGAGTGGCTCTTATCTTCGGAACAGGCCAAGTCCTAGGGATGCCTGCATGTTTTTAACAGGGACCAGCCACTTTGCTCTGAGGAAAGTTTAAGAAAAACCTGGTGGATGCTTTTTGCGGAGAATCCGGATGAACTTTATCACTTTGAGCTTATCAGGCAGGAAGGAGGAAATCCGGTGATTTTCCGAAAGAATATTTTGAAAATCTTCGGAATTTAACCGAGACTCGCGGTGGAGGCGTACTTTTAAAAGTCCGGCATGATTCCGGTGGAAAGAAATTCATAAGATCTCAGGTGGAAAGAGAATTTGAACTCTGGGATGTGGATACGGAAGAAGCCATTCTGAAGATGGAACAGCTTCTTCGGATGCGATTATAAAAAGCTCAGAATATAAAAAGAGGCGGCTTTAAGCACGAAACTGGTATTTCAAAAACTTATTTTATAAAATAAACAGTTCGGGATGAGCGGATCCTTCTTTTAAAGAGCCGCCGCAAACCATTTTCCTTTGGAAAGCCCTGCAAGAAAAGAAGCAGTTCCGCTGCTTTCTTTTTGTCGAGACAATCCAGCTGATTCACAAGCAGTCCCAAGTTTTTCTTTATGACCTGAAGCTCCTTAGTCAGTAGAGTGTCAGGGGTTAAGGTCGGAGTGAAAAAGTTTTGGAAAATTTCCTCTTAACGAATGACAGAAATGGGTTTTATGAAGAGACGAGCTCGAATACCAATACTGTTCTTTGAAATACTCCTTTGGAATCTCCAGTTCATTCCGGCCATGGGCTTTCCGGGTAATCGTTTAGGCAATCCGCCTCCCATAGAAATAGTCTGCCATTGCTCTAAGTTAGAAAAGGGCATGGGAGGGAAAACGCAATTTTTTTCGAGTTCCAAGCATAGAATGGGTCTTTAGACTTGTTCCATAAGGACAGAACTTTTTCTTTGAAGAGAACTTTCAGATTTTCAAAGGCCTCTTCTTCGGGTGAATATCTTCACAGGAAGTAAAATTTTTTTCTTCGGAGTTGAAACATTCTCATCGGAGATTAAAGCATTTTCATTGAGAGGTGAAATATTCTCATCGGAAGTTGAAACATTTTCATCCGAGAAACAGATATTTCCTGATAAGAGAAAAGGGGAGGATATGGGTGGAGGTGGTGAGAAGCACGGAGCCTCTGGGAACAACTCCAAGGAGGACTTTAATAAACTGCTCTTTCTCCACGCTACCGATTGGCATTCACTCCTTTTTATGCCAGGCTTCCGACAGAGGAACTCCGAAAGAGTTTGCTTTGCAGTTGGTCATCCGTTTGTCTTTGCTGTTTCGTCAAAATGTCTCCCTTTCTTGTGAAAACAGGTTTTTTGTTCAAGTGGCTTTCTATCCTTTTGTTTACGGTTTTCAAAAAAAAACTATACTCTTTTGGGCATGGTAGAATCAAAACTCAAGAATCTGATAACGTGAGGATTTTGTCATGAAAGCTCTTACAGGAGTTTCTGGCTCTATAAAGTTCTTGTCTGATGACTTCATTATAGGTGATATTTTCTTTTTGCCAGAAGATTTGTTTTTCTGAAAGAAGGTTTTATGCTTATGTGTTATTTATCCGGGGAGCAGGAGATTTGGCAACGAATTTCCATTCAGCTGTATCAGGCGGGAATGTCCGTTTACCACAGTGATTCAGCGATTCCACAGCAGTTCGTAGAAATGTTGCTTTTTCGAGCAGCGATTCGCTTGGGAGAGTGCAGTGTGGGCATTACGGCGGTTCGGGCAGAAATATGGAAGAAGCCCTTGAAGCGATTTCTCAAAAAAAAGTACATGGTGGTGGATGAGGGGAAAAGAGCTTCACAGACTACAACCGGATGCTGCTTATGGTGGATACCATTCTTGCAAGAGGAATCTAGAACCGATATGGAGGATGCAAGACTTGTCATCGGAACCATTTGGTTACTGCCGGCGTGGTTACTGTACAGTCATAGAAAAGTAAAGGAGCCATGATTTGGAAGAGTGCTCGTAAAGGATGCGCGATTCCCAATACCAACATTCAGGAATCATCGGCGGATATGGGAAAGAAGATTGCTTCAGGCACCATGAAGATCTTGGGTTCAAAACCCTTCCATCGGTACTTTGGTGGAGGCCGAGGTGACATTTGCGGAATGGTAAATAATTGTTCCAGCGGACAAATCTCCGGCATAATTCGAGGAATGTTGCGGGAGGGCATTTCCGCGTATTTCCGGTATGAAGGCCGGGGATGTGGATCCCAGAAATTGAGGCGGTGGGAATATCGCAATGTTTCCGACAGGCCAGAGCTATCGGAGGAGTGCTGGAGGCCTTATTTCATTTTCTTCCTGGGAGCTGCAGGGGGTAAATGCCGCGGAGATCAGGAATTAGAGGTTTCCAAGAAAAACAAATAAAAAGGAGAACTGTATTTATGGAAGAGACACACACAAGAAAGAGGTGGTTTTTAGTTTACCCAATTTACTGGCTTTATGTTTACAGAAGGATATAGTTCTTCTTGTTACGGTGCTTTGCAGTTTATACTTCCTTCTTTAGAAACATAAGGCTTTGCAAAGTCAGAAGGCGGAAAGTCCGACCAGAGCACGGAGGAAAGATGCGGAGAAGAGGAGCAAAGGAAAAGGAACAGTCTTTGAAGTATGCCGAAATGAGCGGAAAGACTGGAGGCTTTGCTTTCTTCCGGGAGAAAGCTTGGCGAATTCCGCTTTGATGAAAATTGACCCTACTTCTATAGGGGAGAGAGATATTAATCTTTATCTTCCTTTAGAGGGAGGAGGTTTCAGCAATCAGAGTGCAACAAGACTTTCTGCAGTAGATCAGGCCTACAGTGATGCTTTGCAAAGGTACCTTTACAGCGATATCGCAAAGCGCGCCTGGGGGTAAGGTAGCGGAGAAGGTTGTGGATCTTATCTATGTGGAAATGACAAAGTGCTATTGTTTCTATTTATCTTGTTGGAAGTAGCGAAAACATGAGGAAATGGGAATGCGGTTCTTTCCTATGGCAAGAAGAAAGAGGCGGAATTGGGATGAAAATCACCTTATACCCATAAGCTCAAATTCTTTCCGATGATAAGCGTCTACGGCAAAAACAGTGGAAACTATGGTCGGACGGCAACCAGTCTCAGGGCGTACAGTATTTTCCGCTTTTGGCAGCAGCAATGGTAAATTGGAAAGCTTTCCACACAGCTTACAGACTGGAAGAAGGAGAAGGACATAAAGGGAGATGAAGTCCTGGGAACCCAGGGGATTTCAAGAAAACCTTAGTCAAATATGCTATTTGGGGGATTTTCTGGGAGGATTTTTTGTCTGGCAGTGATTACCGTTCATATCTCTTTGCCAAGGAGCTTCCAGAGGAAGGTTGGAAATGTCTTATGGCCTTATGGTTTTAGGCAGTAGAAGCGTTATAAAAAAGCAGGGACTCTTTGAAATGGTCTGAAAAACGCAGGAGAAAATGGTGATGTGTGAAAACGGTGGAAGAGCTGTTCCGTCTTGCGAGGGCAAATCTTACTTTGCTACAGCGAAGGAAGGAATTCAGGAAGAGCTACTCTTTATCGAACAAAGACTAAGGAAAACGCTGGAGATGTGGGAGAAGAGCCTTTCTTACTTAAAGGCTGCAGAGGACATTTACAAAGTCAGGAAGGAATACAGGCTCTGTCAGAGCACAAATGTCTAGTTTTAATATCCGGCACCAAAAGTGACTATAGCTTCTTAAGACAAGAGAAATCATAAACACTGGGAAAGAAAGTTCTTGGTGTAATTTATGTTAAAAGGGAGTATAAAATCAGTTATAGAGTAATTTTTATGCAGTATGGGTCTGAAATGGAAGTGATCTGACCGCCGGTACTTACTGAAAGCAGGTGAAGCGATGCTTGAAGTTGAGCACTAATATGAGACAAACTTTTCATCAGAAAAGTTGTCCTGTGCTATTCGAAAATTTACTTTACGAAGCAAAGTAGGCAGTCAGTTAACAAAACACTGCTCAGTCGAGCAATAACGAGCACCCGAGTTCAATTCACTGCATAAAACTCTATTTATTGATTTTTGTTCAACACATATAAAATTACACCCAGGACTTTAGTTTTACTGTGTCTATAGGGATGCTCCATTATTAAAGTCTGCCCCGTGGCTACCCCTGCTTTGGCGCAACACCAGTGGAAAGAGCCGGAAGCATGTATACTCTCCTGATTACACCGTTCTTTCTCTTCTTTTTTACCGTGGTGGTTTAGGAGTAGCCTTTACTTCCACGTCTTTTGGTTTAATAGCCGCGTCCACAACCAGCACCGTTCTCATCTACGGTGTGGCCGTGGGAGTGGTGTGGTGAAAGTAATGTAACCTTCCTGGTCGAAATAGCACTCTGCCACCGTCATTGTTTCCGTCAACCAGAACCAACCGGAATGCATAGGAATGATCTTCATTTCATACCACCAACGGTTGCTGTTCATGCACCACTATTCAGTTTGCCATGGCGGGAATGCTGGAAAGAAGGCTTATGCCATCGTACTACCGCTATTTCATTTTTTTCATATTTCCACCTCATTAAAATGGGCTTGGGATCGTCGCAAGTCCATAAGCTACCATCATTGTAACGACTGGAAAGAAAGACAATAAAGAAAATCTTAAGGATAAAATGTTTTTATTAAGTAGAGAAAAGGAATTTTTCGTTTTTCTCTATCTTTACCTATATAGAAAGAAAAGGGTATAATAGGGCACAGCGTATTTTTTAGAAAGAGGAAAGATGAAGAAGAAAAATCAATACCAGGGACGATAGACCAGTATCTTCAGTGGCCCATTGACTTTCTCTCCTGTGGATTCCTATTTTAATTTCGTTGTTTTTATCGATTGGAGAGCGTTTTTTGTCCTTCTCTTTTGCTGTAGTATATGTCTGTTTAGCGCTGTATCTCTATCAGAGCAGAAAGTCAAGCTGATGTCCTCACTTTGCAGATTCTCATAAAGGCAAATGACAACAACGCCAGACTTTTGAAGAAGTGCCACAACCTATTGTATTGTCGGCCAGAGGAGGAATTCTTTGGGAAACCGACGCTATCATCTTACAAAAAGACCTGGCAAAATTAAAATTTGCTTTCGCACTACAATATTCAGAAAAGTTTGACGACAGGCAGTGTGGAGGTGCATTCTTCCTTTAAGGACCGAAAGTACTGCATTGACCTGATTCAAGTGTGGATTCCTTGCAGGATGGGGCCGGAATCCGTTACCTTATCGGAGAACCCGTTTAATCGCGGTTTACCTTCCGGGGATGAAACAGGAAGAATTGGAACACAACAGAAGTTGGATGAAGGAGAATCGTATTAGGTCCTGGCCTATGTGGACAACTACGAAGAGGTTATGGAGCAGATTGAAGGGTGAAGATCCTGCTTACTGCTAGTAGATGAAAAAGATTAACCGTTATATCGGTTCAGCCAACGGTGTAGTAAAAAAAAATCGAAAAGGATAAATATTTTTCATTCTTAAACGTCCGCTGGAAAAATGATGGATGACCGCTTCTCCATTCTGGAAAAGTGAAGAAGGTAGATGTGGAAAATGACCTTTCCATAACCCTCAGCAGGAATCGGCTTCGGTGGAGACATGCCCCAGAACTATGAATATGCCAGAGGCAGTATGGATATGGCGCGCTGGGCCGTCAGGGGCGACCAGGCAATAGTCAAGACCCCTGAGAAGTTAAACTTCTTCGGCGGAAGAGCCAAGTACGGGCGTGTTACCAGGTAAGGCCAGAGTGAAGGCCAGGCGCTTCAGGAGTTAATCAGGTCAGGACAAGGTGCTCATCATGGGACATATCAACAGCGATATATGGACTCTGGGATTCCTCCGTGAGCGTGTATCGTATGGTTACCGCCTTGGATAAGGAAGCTTATATTGTACAGAACGGGGTAACCTTACCATTTACCCTTAAAGGCGTTTCTGGAAAATGGCGTATCGAGATATGTTTAATGGAAAACCGCGAAGGATTTAGTGGACTGGCACCATGCTTGTGGTGGTGGACTGTGACAGACCGTCCATCATTGATGAACCAGGCTTCTCACCATGGTGAGACCAAGGTGGTTTGACCACCATGGGCAGCTCCGAAACGAGTCCAGGGCGCGAGTATTAAGCTACTGCGAGCCCTGCCTCCTCCGCTTCCAGGTTGATTGCGGAAATGATGCAGTATATTCGGGACGGTATCAAGGCAAAAGCCTATTGAGGCGAGACTGTGTGTAATGGCGGTATCGTGATCGATACCAGAGAGTTTACGACCAGACCGTGTAAGAACGCTTTGAGGCGGCAGCTTATCTGGAGACGTTGCGGTGCGGATATCACTGCCAGAATCCGAGGTATTTCAGAGAAGATTTCGGTGATTATCAGGCCAAGGCGAGAATGACCATCGGTCGAGCGGATATTTACCGGTCTCTTCGCGCCATCAGCGGTGTGAAACCACTGCGAGAGGCGCAGAAAAGCCCTACGGTTCTTTGTGCGAGACGGCCAGCGAGGCTCTTCAAATATTCGAATTAAAGGCGAGCGTGGTCTTAACCAAGGTAAATGATGTAGTGTTCATTTCTGCTCGCTCCATCGATGAGATGAATGTGCTGTTTTAATGGAAAAGCTGGGGCAGGCAGACACCGGACCGTGGCGTGTGAGCCCAGATTAAGAAGAGGGCAGTGGCATGGACTGCATTGTGCGGGTGAGAGAGGCCGTTGATGAGATGATTGAGGAAGGAGAAGTGAGTAATGAAGGTGATGTTTAAAAGGATGTAAGGCATTAGGAGGGAGAAATCGTAGAGGATAGTGAGAGGTTACGGGAAGAAACTTCATTTTACCACCAAAACCGGCGTGCGGCGGATGCAAGAACTTTAAATAGCTTGAAGCTGCGGCTGCAAGGAATGCGGAGCTGGCAGAGGAAAGACTGGCAGAGGCTAGGGAATTAAAGGAAAAGCTGGAAATAGCGTAAAGCTGGTGTTCACCATGAAGCGCGGGAAAAGACGGAAGAGCCAACTCGTCTCCATTCCACGAGGAAGTACAGGAGGGAGCTGAAAGCAGCAAGCATAAACACCGTGGACAAGAAGAAAATGGAGCTGGATGTGCCGTATGAAAGAATTTCGGCGGCTATGACGTCAAAGGTGAGACTGCATAAGGATGTGGAGCAACAGCCTTCATGTCGCGTTCAGCCACTGGGCCCTAAAACAATTACTCATTACCTTTTAGCCGCAAAGGCTTAAGAAGCAATTAGAAGACTTCTCTCTTTTCAGAAAATGATGAGGGAAAAGGAGAGAAGTTTTTGACCTCCCGACAGTGAGAGAGGGAGGGAAAAGAATGCTGAGACAGGAAGAGCGCCTGGTACTAAGAACCGTTCCCTCATGCCAAGGAAGCAGGGAGAAGTGTCATCGGTGCCATGTTGAGTTCGAGACCAGGAGATGCGGTGATGACCGCTTTAGAAGTCTGGTGCCGGAGGATTTTTCATGAACAGACAATATCATATTTTGTTTTGATGCCGTGCGGGAAATGTCTTCGGAGGGTGTGACCATTGACTTTGTCCAGTTTGCAGAGCGTCTACGAAGAAAGAAGGATGTACCGCCGGGTTTTCTCCTGGAAACCCGCAGAAATTTGGCGATTTCCGTTCCCAGTGTAGGAAATGTGCGTCTTTAACTGCGGAGATGGTACTGAGAAAGAAGAATCTACCCTGCGTGCTCTGATTAAAACCAATGAAAAGAGATTGCTGGAAAGCTTTGCTCATAGCGGGAAGGAAGATTTGGAGACCATACTGGAAAGTACGGAGAAACGGATTTTCCAGCTGTTGATGCTGAAAAACAGCGGCAGCAATTTGTTCCCCATTGACAGGGTGGCGATGAATAGTGACTTCGACGTGTTTGAAGCCGCTTCAAGCAGAGGAATCCGTACCGGTGTGCGCCGCAGCTATTGTGACTTGGATTATCGCACCGCAGGAATTACAAAAATCGGATTTGATTTCTGGGTGCCGCCGTCCTTCCATGGGAAAAACCGCCTGTACTCAATATCCTGGATAATCCAGCGGTAAAAGAAACGAGAGCCGTATGGTATTCTCTTTGGAGATGTCGAGGAGCAGCTGGTAAACCATCTGCTCTTTGAAACCTCCATTGATGCGGATAAGCTGCGAAAATCTTACCGATGAGGACTGGGAAATCTGATTAAGAATTGACCGTATCTCCATGCCAATATGAGCGTTGATGATACGCCGGAATCCACAGTTTCAAGGCTTCAGGCAAATGCCGGAAGATGAAGCTGGAAAAGGGCAGCAATACGTAACC
>BNJV01001865.1_pt1 | contig 37130 bp, 39 predicted proteins | sample 8540591 | NCBI WGS metagenome assembly BNJV01 (sample SAMD00202457, study PRJDB9452) | human saliva metagenome | host: Homo sapiens
GGCTCAATCCGCAGCTATTGTCACCCTCATCAAGTCCCCATTCAACCTGAGAATGCACTTCATCAGCTTCTTATCTTACAGGGCACCTCACCCAAAAGCACCCCATTAACTTTTCAGCAAAAAGGACAAAACAGGACACGCAAAGCTCCATGGATTCTATAGTAGGAACAATAGCGAGTGCATTCAATGTGAATTACTGCCGCTGGGAAATTTATTTTCTAGCGGTAGTTTGAAGCTTGAAAGGAATTGAGACGTAAGGCTCAATCCGGTGCAGCTATTGTCACTACTATGAAGATATCCATAGGAGCTTGTAAGTGTCCTGTTTTTTGTCCGTCCTATTTATTTTGCACATACTGCTCAAGTCGGTAGCTTCCTGCAGTGAGGTAGACCCCTGCCATCGCAAGAATAACCCAGACTGATGGGAAGAGCGTTTGAAGGTCAATCGACTTGTACAACCAGTAAATCGGGCTGATATACGCCACAAGTCTGAGCCAACTTCCTCCAAAATCCCCAAACGCTGCTGGCATTCCAATCCCCGCCATCACCATTACAAACAGCACTCCAAACGTCGTCGCGTGTCCTGGTGATTTGAAAATTCTGAAGAAGAATAAGTTTAGGCAGAGACTGTAAATAATCGTTACGGCTAATAGTCCTGTAAACACTCCCCAGTTCATTTCTGGAACGAGTCCTGTAAAGAACATCGCTGCCATCATAATCATATTAACGATAAACATAAAGATAAAGTACGCTAATAAGAACGAAAGTGTGATTTCCAAATTAGAACGTGGAGAGACGACTGAGCGTTTCAACACATGACTCTTCTTGAAAGTTAATCCAGTCCGAAGCAATCACCGATGCATTCATGATGACATAAAGGAGAGAGATGAGCATGACTACTCCACTCGCAACACTCGTCTTCGTTTCATTGATAGTTACGACCATTTGATTGTCAGTCTCTGGTCAAGGTCTCTTCTTTCGTCAACACGCCTGTTTGTTGCAGCTTCGCGTTTAGCATGACTTCTTTTAACACCTTCGTCAACTGTGCATCAAGAAGAAAGTCTCTCGTGCCGCGCTGCGTATTCCAGATGCGAATCGTTGGCACTTGGCCTTCTTTCGCCTTTTGTAAATAGTTCGCAGGCACTTCGTAAATAACAGTCATTTCTCCTTTTTTCAAGGCTTCTTTGGCGCTATCTAAGTCGAAGTACACATTTTCTTCTCGAATATACGGCGCAATCAATTCTTCGTACTCTTCATTCCCCTCGTTGAATACAAAGGCAACGGTTTTTGCGACCGTACTTGGCGCTTTCGTATCCACCCTTCCTTGCGTGGTAAGCATGATTCCATTGATAAGGACCGGCATTCCAATCATCATAAAGAGAATTAGTGGCATTTTCAATAATCGTTTCAAATGAAAGATTGTCATTTTTACAAGATTCATTGACGCGCCTCCTTTCTCTTCAATGACCAGTTAAAGGCTACCCCTAACACTAAAATAATCGGTGCGGCAACCATAGCCATCCCTTTCATCGACACGCCATTCATCACATCGACAAATGGGGTGTAAATAAATTGTCGAAACGGATTTCCGCTGAGGAAACTAAAGGTTGAACTAATACGATCTAGCGGGATGACACCCGATAAGAACAAGTAAACCAAGTTAATTCCAGTTGAGAAGGCTGGCATGTTCTTCTCCGTCACAAAATTACCGAGTAAGTTTCCAAGGATATTAAAGACTAAACTATAGAAAACGATAAGGACAAAGATGCTACCGATGTTTCCTCCAAAAGTTGTTGGATCGAGGATTTTCCATAGGCCGATATATACGAATGATAATAGTGTCGTCATAATCATATTCACGGCTAAATCGAGTCTGTCTCTTTCGCAAATGCTAAATGGCAATACGTTCAGCGTTTGCGAAGTCCTCTAAGTTCTCGTTGTACGCCAAAGCGCATCGCAGTTTCAAGGAACATGATGAATAGAAATCCAAGCCCTGTAATTGCGTAGTGTTGGTTCGCAGTCACTTGGGACTCAGCTTCCACTTGGTCTGTCTCAAAAGCCCCCGCTGCAATTTCCTGTTGTAAGGCCACAAGCATCCCTGCTGCTTGTTCAGGCGTGATGGATGCATTTTTACTTTCAGCTACAGCATTCATCACGGAACTTGCTTCTAATAATTGCGAAGTCATTGTTTTCAAGAGCGATTCATACACCGCAAGTGACAGGCTCGATGTTCGCCCTGATTTCTCGATGGTAATCGGAGTTGCTTGCGAACGCGTTTGAATCGACTCTGTAAAATCAGATGGAATCGTCGCAATGATTTTGGCATCGTCTTTCACACTTGTCAGCGCAATTTGTTTTTCCTCCGTAAGCTTCTCAAACAATGCAACAACCTGTTCTCCAAAAGCCCCTTTGTCTTGATTATCGATATAAATCTTCGTTTCAATCGTTAAATCAGACGGATTGAAGGCACCCTTTGTGGTAAACGCCAAGAATAGCGTTAATAGAAATGGCATTAAGACCATGAGTAATAGCGCCGGAAAAGACTTCAGAGCGGATATTAAATTGGCTTTAATATAACGAATGTATCTCATAAGTCCTCCTTAATCACGAAGCGTCTTTCCTGTTAATTGTAAGAACGCCTCTTCTAATGTCGTTTCTTTTACGTTGACGGATTTAATCACGAGTTGTGCCTGTTCGACTTGCTCAATCAATTTCATCATCGAGAAAATCGTTTGGTCAATCGTAAGTTCCATGTCTTGGCCGTCCACTGTTACAAATTGAATGCCGTTTTCGCTATTCTTCAACACTTCGTCAAATCCAGCAGGCACGCGGTCCAATGTGAGCGCCACTGTTTGTGTATGCCCCACGAGTTTTTTCACTTCTTCTTTCGTGCCATACGCCACTTCTTCTCCTAAATCGAGAATGAAGACACGCTTACAGAGGGCTTCGATTTCCTCCATATAGTGCGACGTGTAAAGAATCGTCGTGCCTTGTTCGGCAAGAGATTGAATATAGTCGAAGATATGTTGACGCGACTGCGCATCAACCCCAACAGTTGGTTCATCTAAAATCAAAATCGAAGGATTATGCAACATCGCAACGGCAATATTCAAGCGACGTTTCATCCCGCCAGAGTAGTTTTTCACTTTCTCTTTCTTCTTGTCGGTTAGACCGGCCACTTCCAGCAACTTCTCAATTTGACTCTTCAACTCTGCTCCCTGCTAACCCGTAGAGTCCACCGAAGTATTCTAAGTTGTCGACCGCGTTCAATTCCTCAAGAAGCGCGATATCTTGTGGCACTAAGCCTAAGTGTTTTCGAATTTCTACTTTATCGGTTTTTAATCGACTTTCCATTAATAAAAATGTCACTCGCTATCCATCGATTGAATCCCTGTCAGAATATCAATCAATGTACTTTTCCCGGCTCCATTAGGTCCAAGTAATCCAAAAAGTTCCCCCTCCATAATTTCAAAGGAAACATTTTGTAGGACTTTTTGTCGTCCGTAAGATTTGGTTACGTCTTTAATTTCAATCATATGTACACCTCTTTATCGAATAAATGAAAGAATGGCTGTTAATAAACAAAGAACAATCGCGACAATTGTTTTCCTCTTTTTAAATCTTTAGGGGTCTTCTTGGATTCGTTCATTTGTTTATCCCTCCCTACTTGTTTGTACCCTTATCATAGCAAACACCCATCGGAGTCTATAGTCCAAAACGTCATCACATACCGTGACTAAAGTCATGTTTTCTATAAAAAATGCCCCGACTCTTTCAGATTCTATACTCCATGGTGGTTTGTCTGAAAGAATCGGAGCAGTCTTAATTATTGTTTGAGTTTGTTTTCGTACGCGAAAATCACAAGTTGCGTGCGGTCACGAAGTTCTAATTTTGATAAAATCGTACTAATATTATTTTTCACGGTTCCTTCTGATAGGAAGAGCGTTTGTGCGATTTCCTTTATTGCTTAAACCTTGCGCCACTTGTTGGATGAGTTCCACCTCACGCGGTGTGAGTCCCCCATTTCTCCGCATCAAAGGTTGCAGGCTTCTCAACAGTCGTATTCGTCAGTAGCGCCTCTGAAATCACCGTATCCATCACGACTTTTCCCAGACAGAGCGACTTTAATCCCATCAAGAATCGCCTCTGGACTACTGTCTTTTAATAAATACCCCGAAGCACCATTTTGCACAGCTTCGACGATATATTCGGTATCTTGGAAGGTCGTCACAATCAGCACCTTCACCTCTGGAAAAGGCCTCTTTAATCAGCTTCGTTCCTTCGATTCCGTTACTCTCAGGCATGCGAATATCCATCAAGACCACATCTGGTTGGTGCTCCTTGCAGGCTTCAAAGGCCGCACGTCCACTCTCTGCTAAATGCGAGGACTTCGACATTACCGCTCGCCTCAAGCATGATTTTTAAACCGGTACGGATGAGCATTTCATCGTCGGCAATAATAAGTTTGATTGGGTTTGTCATGGTTCTCCTCGTTTCTATTGTTTTTCTGTATTCGGTAGGATCATTTGCACGGTCACGCCAGGATTTGACGCCTCAAGTGTCACAGATCCACCTTCTGCACGGAGTCGTTCTTGGAGGGATTTGAGTCCGCCTTTTGGAGCTAAATCGACCGCTCCTGTTCCGTTATCTTTAATCGTTACGACTAATTGCGATGGATTATACATCAGTAGCACGGTAATGCGTGTCGCTTGTCCGTGTCGCATCGCGTTTGTAATCGCCTCTTGGACCCCACGGAAGATGCTGAGCTCTGCCTCACTTGTGAGCGTGAAGGTTGGCTCATTTTTTCTAAATTGAATATCGATGCCGCTGTTGACTTGCACCTCGTGGAAAAATTCTTCCAGCGCAATATCCAACTGCTTCTTATCCATTTGTTCCGGCTTCAAGTCATGAACAATCTTACGCACTTCTTGCAAGCCCTCGACCGCAAAATCACGAAGTCCCTTCGCTCATTTCTTGAATCGGTGAGTTTTGTTGCTTGGCCAGTTGCGAAATCGCCCCTAGCTGAATAATAATCGTGGACAGACTGTGTCCCACAGAATCGTGAATCTCACGAGAAATTCGGTTTCGCTCTTGCAACGTGAAAATTTCCTTCATCGTCCCCATTTTATATTGGGCTTGTTGCAAATCATATCGTTGCTCGCTGAGTTTTTGCTCGGCTTTTTCCAACTCTTCTTGCAGCGCTCTTCGCTCTTCCAAAATATGATTTCCATAAGAGAAGAATAAAAGGAAGAACAAGGTCATCACGACTTGAATGCTATCCCTTGTTGAACGGCTGGAACGATAACGACCGCCCCTAATATGAACTGTAGAATCAATGCATTTCTAAAGGAGAATCGTAGACTCACCTCAAAACAGAGAAGAAGAATCAGTCCTGTAAAAATAGTATGGAAATACAAACAGAGAAGGACGACCGCGATGCCTTCAATCAGGATGTACCACTGATATTTCAATGAATAATAGCCAACTTGCACAAGCGCGATAAATCCAAAGAAGAAGGCGATGTCTCCTGCGTTCATATTCGGTAGTTGCGACCATTCAAAAAGCGCAAAAAGGATGAAACCATACCGAATAATGAATCGTACCCATTGATCGATTTTCATGATTTCACCCCTTTGTCATTACTGATTTAATAAAAATAAAAACGCGATAAAATTATTGAGAAAATGCATCGAGATAGATGCAAAAACATTGTCGTTATAATAACGATACATCCCAACGATTGGAATCGTTAATGGAACGTACATTAAGGATGCCATCCAGTCAATTCCACCGGCCTCTTTTGAGAGCGAGTGCAGTAAGATAAATAGGAAGGCAGAAATAAATGTTAATACGTGAATATTGAGCGATTTCTTAAACGAACCGATAATGGCTTCACGAAACACCAATTCTTCTAAGATTGGTGCTACAACGCATACTAGAACAAACATCAAGACGGCATCATTTGCGCTCATCATCTTCTCGATTTGTTCTTGGTTATCCGACGTCACATCTCCAATAAACTGAGCGACCGCAATCGCTAATCCGATACGAAGTGCGTACGCAATCGCCAAATCTCGAATAAACGGACGCTTGATGAAGTTTTTGAACCCTTCCACAAGCTTTTCGCGGAACAATGCCACCCCAACCACTGTTGAAACCAGTTGAAGGATCAGGTAGGCATTTGTATCAACACTTGGGCCCTCAGACGTATAACGAATAAAGAACACCGGGAAAACCATCAAGTTTAAAAAGTAAACAACCCATAATAGAACCGCATTTTTTTCTTCATAGAACACCTCTAGTCATCCGTGAAACGGACTGGTTTTGTATTTTTAATGCTATAGATTTTTTCAATTTTGCCATCATGCCATACGATACCGTGAAGCGCGCCACCAAAAACAGCTCCGCCATCGATACCGATTTTGCCATCATGTTGCCATAATTTCATAAAGTCGCCATCTTCGTTTAAGCCACGTAAAGGTGTGTGCCCGAAGATAATCGTTTTGCCAGTGTTGTTGACCCCTTTATGGAATGGCTCACGAATCCAGTAGAAGTCTTTTGGCTCAGTGTCGTGCCAGTCGTCTAAGCGTAAATCCACCCCAGCATGCGCTAAGAGCAAGTCGCCTTCATCGATAAAGAGTGGACGTTCTCTTAGAAATGCGATGAGTTCTGGATATTGTGCTTTAATCGCTTCGGCATCTTCCACAGGATTGACCGGAGTACCTTGTGGGCGACCGAGTAAGTCGTTAATTGTCGTATCCCCATTGTTTCTGAAGTAGTGTGGAAAACGTCCTTCAGGATCGTCGATAAATGCCAGGAACATCACTTCATGATTTCCCATCAAATACCATGCATTTTTCTCTTTCGCATATTTCATCCCTGTTAGGACACTACGTTTATTGTCTGGTCCACGGTCAATCAAGTCTCCCATGAAGACAAGTTGCTGAGTTTCTTCGTCCCAGTTTTGAAGCATTTCTTCCATCATGTCTGCTTCGCCGTGAATATCACCAATAATAAAATACGTTTTTTTCATTTTCTACACCTCAATTGCTCTGTTACTGTCTATTATAGCAAACTTTTCGCGTCAATATGAAAGTGGATTTTATTCATGAAAAAGATTTTACAAATACTATGATTCAGTCTAAAACTTTATCCTTAATACTTCTGAACATTTCGTGTTCAAATTTTTATTCATAAAAAAGAACTAGAAATCATCATCATTTCTAGTTCGCTTCATCATTCATTCATTTAAAGCTACTTGCCGGGATTGAACCGGCGACCTCCACCTTACCAAGGTGACGCTCTACCGACTGAGCTAAAGCAGCGTTTTTGGGTAAAAAGAACTCCGCCAGTAGGACTCGAACCTACGACATCATGATTAACAGTCATGCGCTACTACCAACTGAGCTATGGCGGAAAAATATTAAAGCGTGGCAACGTCCTACCCTCGCAGGGAGAAACCCCCAACTACTATCGGCGCTAAGAAGCTTAACTTCTGTGTTCGAGATGGGAACAGGTGTATCCTTCTTGCCATCGTCACCACACTTTTATTTCTTTGAAAAACATTCGTTCTTTTCAAAAACTGAATCTATATCCAACTCCATCAATCTACCAGCTATACAACTCGTGGTTAAGTCTCGACCGATTAGTACTAGTCCGCTCCATGTCTCGCGGCACTTCCACTTCTAGCCTATCTACCCTGATCGTCTCTCAGGGGTCTTACTCATTTAAAATGATGGAAATCTCATCTCGAGGGGCTTCACGCTTAGATGCTTTCAGCGTTTATCCCGTCCACACATAGCTACCCAGCGATGCTCTTGGCAGAACAACTGGTACACCAGCGGTGTGTCCATCCCGGTCCTCTCGTACTAAGGACAGCTCCTCTCAAATTTCCAACGCCCGCGACGGATAGGGACCGAACTGTCTCACGACGTTCTGAACCCAGCTCGCGTACCGCTTTAATGGGCGAACAGCCCAACCCCTTGGGACCGACTTCAGCCCCAGGATGCGATGAGCCGACATCGAGTGCCAAACCTCCCCGTCGATGTGAACTCTTGGGGAGATAAGCCTGTTATCCCCAGGGTAGCTTTTTATCCGTTGAGCGATGGCCCTTCCATACGGAACCACCGGATCGCTCAAGCCCGACTTTTCGTCCCTGCTCGACTTGTAGGTCTCGCAGTCAAGCTCCCTTCTGCCTTTACACTCTACGAATGATTTCCAACCATTCTGAGGGGAACCTTTGGGCGCCTCCGTTACACTTTTAGGAGGCGACCGCCCCAGTCAAACTGCCCGTCTGACACTGTCTCCCACCCCGGTTAGGGGTGCGGGTTAGAGTGGTCATGTCACAAGGGTAGTATCCCACCGTTGCTCCTCCGAAACTGGCGTCCCGGATTCTTCAGCTCCTACCTATCCTGTACATGTGACACAAACACTCAATATCAAACTACAGTAAAGCTCCATGGGGTCTTTCCGTCCTGTCGCGGGTAACCTGCATCTTCACAGGTACTATAATTTCACCGAGTCTCTCGTTGAGACAGTGCCCAGATCGTTACGCCTTTCGTGCGGGTCGGAACTTACCCGACAAGGAATTTTCGCTACCTTAGGACCGTTATAGTTACGGCCGCCGTTTACTGGGGCTTCAATTCAAAAGCTTCGCTTGCGCTAACCTCTCCTCTTAACCTTCCAGCACCGGGCAGGCGTCAGCCCCTATACGTCATCTTTCGATTTTGCAGAGACCTGTGTTTTTGATAAACAGTCGCCTGGGCCTATTCACTGCGGCTGGTATTGCTACCAGCACCCCTTCTCCCGAAGTTACGGGGTCATTTTGCCGAGTTCCTTAACGAGAGTTCGCTCGCTCACCTTAGGATTCTCTCCTCAACTACCTGTGTCGGTTTGCGGTACGGGTCCTATAAATCTTGCTAGAAGCTTTTCTCGGCAGTGTGACGTCAGAAACTTCGGTACTAAACTTCCTCCCGTCACAGCTTGTCGCATCCGTGATAAGCATTTGACTCATCAGCCGACTCACTGCTTGGGCGTACACTTCCAGTCGTACGCTTTTCTTAGCCTCCTGCGTCCCTCCATTGCTCAAACGATTTATAGAAGTACAGGAATATCAACCTGTTGTCCATCGACTACGCCTATCGGCCTCGCCTTAGGTCCCGACTAACCCTGGGAGGACGAGCCTTCCCCAGGAAACCTTAGTTATTCGGTGGACGGGATTCTCACCCGTCTTTCGCTACTCATACCGGCATTCTCACTTCTAAGCGCTCCACATGTCCTTACGGTCATGCTTCACCGCCCTTAGAACGCTCTCCCTACCACTGGACCTAATGGTCCAATCCACAGCTTCGGTAATCTGTTTAGCCCGTTACATTTTTCGGCGCAGGGTCACTCGACTAGTGAGCTATTACGCACTCTTTGAATGATGGCTGCTTCTAAGCCAACATCCCTAGTTGTCTGTGCAACCCCACATCCTTTTCCACTTAACAGATATTTTGGGACCTTAGCTGGTGGTCTGGGCTGTTTCCCTTTCGACTACTGGATCTTATCACTCGCAGTCTGACTCCCGGATATAAATACATGGCATTCGGAGTTTATCTGAATTCGGTAACCCGAGATGGGCCCCTAGTCCAAACAGTGCTCTCTATCCACGATTCTTGATTCCGAGGCTAGCCCTAAAGCTATTTTCGGAGAGAACCAGCTATCTCCAAGTTCGATTGGAATTTCTCCGCTACCCACACCTCATCCAAGCACTTTTCAACGTGCCCTGGTTCGGTCCCTCCAGTGCGTTTTTACCGCACCTTCAACCTGGACATGGGTAGATCGCTGGTTTCGGGTCTACGTCCACATACTACATGCGCCCTATTCAGACTCGCTTTCGCTACGGCTCCGACTCTTCATCTTAACCTCGCATGTAAACGTAACTCGCCGGTTCATTCTACAAAAGGCACGCCATCACCCATTAACGGGCTCTGACTACTTGTAAGCACACGGTTTCAGGTACTCTTTCACTCCTCCCGGGGTTCTTTTTCACCTTTTCCCTCACGGTACTGGTTCACTATCGGTCACTAGGTAGTATTTAGCCTTGCCAGATGGTCCTGGCGGATTCCGACAGGATTCATCGTGTCCCGCCGTACTCAGGATGCTAGTAGAGTTCATCAAAAATGTCGCGTACAGGATTGTCACCTTCTTTGATGGGCCTTTCAGACCACTTCTGCTATCTTGATTTCTTCTCACGTTCTAGTCCTACAACCCCAACAAGCAAGCTCGTTGGTTTGGGCTCCTCCCGTTTCGCTCGCCGCTACTCAGGGAATCGATTTTTCTTTCTCTTCCTGCAGGTAATGAGATGTTTCAGTTCCCTGCGTGTACTTATCCTAATGAGCTATGTATTCACTCATTGGTAACACCCTATGAAAGGTGTTGGGTTCCCCCATTCGGAAATCTTTGGATCTTAGCTTACTTACAGCTCCCCAAAGCATATCGGTGTTAGTTCCGTCCTTCTTCGGCTCCTAGTACCAAGGCATCCACCGTGCGCCCTTATTCACTTAACCGTTGGTTAAATGTCGCATAGCGTTGCGTTTTGTTAAAAAACTCTTTTCGTTAGATGTTACTCTAACTCTCGGTAAATTAATTGGTTATTTGTTGTGATATAGTATTCAGTTTTCAAAGAACAAAATTGAGAGATGAACCTCTCAAAACTAAACAAAGAAGTAAACCCTGTAGGGTTCCGTATACCCTTCAATACCTTGCGGCACTGAGGGTTTATCCTTAGAAAGGATGATCCAGCCGCACCTTCCGATACAGCTACCTTGTTACGACTTCACCCCAATCATCTATCCCACCTTAGGGCGGCTGGCTCAAAAGGTTACTCTCACCGACTTTGGGTGTTACAAACTCTCGTGGTGTGACGGGCGGTGTGTACAAGACCCGGGAACGTATTCACCGCGGCGTGCTGATCCGCGATTACTAGCGATTCCGGCTTCATGTAGGCGAGTTGCAGCCTACAATCCGAACTGAGAATGGCTTTAAGAGATTCGCTTACCCTCGCGAGTTCGCTGCTCGTTGTACCATCCATTGTAGCACGTGTGTAGCCCAAGTCATAAGGGGCATGATGATTTGACGTCATCCCCACCTTCTCCGGTTTGTCACCGGCAGTCTCACTAGAGTGCCCAACTCAATGCTGGCAACTAGTAATAAGGGTTGCGCTCGTTGCGGGACTTAACCCAACATCTCACGACACGAGCTGACGACAACCATGCACCACCTGTCACTTTGTCCCCGAAGGGAAAGCTCTATCTCTAGAGTGATCGAAAGGATGTCAAGACTTGGTAGAGTTCTTCGCGTTGCTTCGAATTAAACCACATGCTCCACCGCTTGTGCGGGTCCCCGTCAATTCCTTTGAGTTTCAACCTTGCGGTCGTACTCCCCAGGCGGAGTGCTTAATGCGTTAACTGCAGCACTGAAGGGCGGAAACATCCAACACTAGCACTCATCGTTTTACGGCGTGGACTACCAGGGTATCTAATCCTGTTTGCTACCCACGCTTTCGAGCCCTCAGCGTCAGTTACAGACCAGAGAGTCGCCTTCGCCACTGGTGTTCCTCCATATATCTACGCATTTCACCGCTACATGGAATTCCTCTCCTCTTCTGCACTCAAGTTCCCCAGTTTCCAATGACCTCCCCGGTTGAGCCGGGGCTTTCTATCAGACTTAAGGAACCGCCTGCGCTCGCTTTTACGCCCAATAAATCCGGACAACGCTTGCCACCTACGTATTACCGCGGCTGCTGGCACGTAGTTAGCCGTGGCTTTCTGGTTAGATACCGTCAAGGCGCTAACAGTTACTCTAGCACTTGTTCTTCTCTAACAACAGAGTTTTTACGATCGAAAAACCTTCTTCACTCACGCGGCGTTGCTCCGTCAGACTTGCGTCCATTGCGGAAGATTCCCTACTGCTCTCTCCGTAGGAGTTTGGGCCGTGTCTCAGTCCCAATGTGGCCCGATCGCTCTCCTCAGGTCGGCTATGCATCACGGCCTTGGTGAGCCGTTACTCTCACCAACTAGCTAATGCACCGCGGGTCCATCCATCAGCAGAAGCTTTGCGCCTCTTTTTCCTCTTCAAACCATGCGGTTCGAAGACCCTATGCAGTTTTAGCATCCGTTTCCGAATGTTATCCTCTGATGGGCAGGTTACCCACGTGTTACTCACCCGTTCGCCACTAGATTGACCAGTGCAAGCACCGGTCGCTCTCGTTCGACTTGCATGTATTAGGCACGCCGCCAGCGTTCGTCCTGAGCCAGGATCAAACTCTCATGAAAAATTTGAATTTTCATGAGCTTTGAAAAGCTCATTTTAATTACTGACTTATTGTATCTCTTTAAGAGATAAGAAATTGTTGTTTCTTCATTCAATCGAATGAAGTCCCTACACATTTGGTTCGTCTTCTTTGTTCAGTTTTCAAAGGTCAATCGTTGTTTTGCAACAACTCCTATATATTAGCATAATATAGGTCTTTCGTCAAACGATTACGTCTGCTGTTTTCAAAACTTTTTTGAAAATGTTTTAAAAGCGAACGTTCGCTTCACAGTGATATTAATTTATCATAACTGATAGGCAATTTCAACTAAAATGACGCTATTTTTACTAAGAATTTTTTATGAAAAAACTTCAAATAAAATGTTTACGAAATGCTTTTTCAAACATAAAAGAAGACTCTCGACGAACTCACCAAAAGTCTTCTTTTTTTGAATTTGTTTACTATATTATAGTAGAAACTAGTTCTCGAAATCCTCGAGCCACTCTTTTTTGATGTTCTTTTCAAGGTTTTGTTGACGTTTATCTTCTTCCATTTTTGGCATCATAATAAACGCATCTCCAAAACTATCTAAATCATACTCATCATTGACTAGTTCACTCTTTCAATGTTTCAGGAACTTCGAGTTTTTCTTTTTAAGGAAATCTTCCTTTTTAGAGACGAATAGACATATCTATTCTCCCTTTCGCCAAACAGTCTTCAAATACTTTTTATCTTTTCTAATAATACAGTATTTTTATTCAGTCTGGCAAATGCGGCAGCGTCTCTTATTAATTCTTTAACTTCTTCTTGCTCAAATTTATTTTCATAAGCATTTTCAGCTAGTAAATATTTGATTCGCGCTAAGTAGTAAGTAACATGATTTTTCCCCACAAATCGTTACCCCTCAGCGTAATAACACATCACTTGTATCATATTCCTTAATCGTCGCATAAAATGTTGCTGCGTAATATAGGACTGTTAGGACACGACAAACATCTTCTACAGATTCGATGGTATATGAATCAATTTGGTGAATAGCTTTTTCAAAGAAGTATTCTGCCTTATCATAATCGGCTTGATTCATATAAATAAGTCCAATTCCGGTATATGCTAAAAAGATATACTTATTATCTACGTCTGAATGATCCGCTAATAATTGATTAAAATAGAAGAAACTATCTGCATCATCTTTGTTCATTAAGGTTTGTGTGAAACCTTTTAAGTATAAATATCGCCACTCTTGTTGAGTCGTCAGATGTGCGACATTAATACTCTTTATGAGCTCTTCTGCTTCTTCGTATTCCATACCCACAATATTGAATTCGATTTTTATCAAGTTTTTATTTTAGCACTGAATCTTTAATCGCTACAGATGGAAATAACTCCCCTACGTCCATTTGCAACTTTTTGCAAAGCAAGGTCAATATTTTCATTGAAGGAATTTGACCGTGATTTTCGAATCGACTCAATGTAGCTTGTGTACAAATACCCTCACTCAATTCAATTTGAGATAAACCTAGTTCTTTTCTTCGATTCACAAAATTTGAATATCCATAAATATCTCCTTTCTTTTAATTAATATATGTCCCCTATATCAAATTTATTATACCTTTATTTATCGATATATCCAAAGGAAAAACTTCATTTTTGTAGAGTTTTGTGGGATTTTTTCTCTTTTCTGAATGAAAAATGACGATTATATAATATTTTATATAAGTGTTTTTATAATTTTTGAAAGTTATTTTCATTACAAATAATTTTATAAAAATGCTTGATATAATAATCATTCTAAACATTATCCTTTAAAAGTCGATTTTGAAAGCACAAAAAAAGCTTATGACCGAAACGGTCATAAGCTGTCATTTTACTATTCTGCGATTTCAACTACGAGGTAACGATGTGGTTCTTTACCTTCTGAGTGAGTTGAGATGCGTTTGTTTTTACTTAACGCAGCGTGAATTTGTTTTTCTTTCATACGCTGGAAGTGGTTCTAAGTAAACAGGTTGTTTTGTTTTTAATACTTTACGAGCTGTTCTTTCCGCAATTTGTTGTAATGTTTCACTACGACGTGCACGGTAGTCACCCACATCCACTTGAACTGAAATACGTCCTTTGATGAAGCGGTGTACAGACACTTGCGCTAGTACTCTGTAAAGCATTCAAAGATTTTTACCGTGTTTTCCGATTAAAAGACCTTGTTTGTCTGTGTCGAAAACGAAAGTCATGACGATGCGACGAGCTTCAACTGTTACTGTTGCTTCAGCGCCGTATGTTTTAGCGATGCCTTCTAAGTATTCTTTTGTCACACGAGCAGCTTCTTCTAATTGGTCTACAGTTTCTTCGTAATCTGTGTCTCCTTCTTCTTCTTCGAAATCATCGTCTTCGAAGTCTTCTTCAGGAACTTCCACAGTTTCTACTGTTTCGACAGTTGTTTCTTCCACTGCTTCAACAACAGGTTCCACAACTTCTTCTACTGCTTCTTCGCTAACCATTGTAGCGACTGGTGTTAATTCCACTTCAGCATTTTTTTGACCGAAGCCAAACAATCCTTTTTTACCTTCAGAAATGACTTCCACAAACACTTGGTCTTGCGGTAATCCTAACTGACGTAATCCTTTTTGGATTGCTTTTTCTACTGAAACGTCACTTACTTTAATTGTATTTGTCATCGTAAACTCTCCTACTCTATAAAAATCATTGTTATTATCTCATGATTGAGACATTTCAACAAGAGCTCTATAAGAATTATTTTCCGTGTCTTCTTTTCGCTTTTTCGAGCGCTCTTGCACGACGTTTTTTCTCAGCGACAATTGCTTTTTGCTCTTCTTGGAATTTAAATGGATTATTTAATAGTAATGTTTGGCCTACCATAAATACGTTTCCGACTACCCAGTAGAGTGATAACGCACTTGATAACCCAAGAGACATTAATAGGATCATTACTGGCATTACGTACATCATAACTTTACCAGCGCCACCAGTATCTTGCATTTTCATTGATAACCATGTTGTGATAAACGTTGTTACCGCAGCTAAGACTGGTAAGATGAAATATGGGTCTGGTTGGTCTAATTGGAACCATAAGAAATGACCTTGTTTCAATACGTCTGTACGGCTGATTGCTTGATACAATGCCATCATAACTGGCAATTGAATGAATACTGGTAATAAACTAGCGTATGGGTTGATACCTTCACGCTTATATAAAGCATTCATTTCAGCTTGAAGCGTTTCTTGTGTTGCACGGTCGCGTGCTGAGTACTTCTCACGTAACGCTTTAATTTCTGGTTGAAGAATCGCTTGTTTACGCGTGCTTTGGTATTGGAAGTGCATTAAAGGAACCATAATTAAACGAGTAATAATCGTAAAGACGATAATCCCTAAACCGTAACTTCCTCCTAATAGGTTTGATAACCAGATGATAAATTGAGACAAATTATATAGAACAATTCGATCCCAAAATCCTGTACTAGACTCCGTAATTGGAGAAGTTCCACAGGCCGCTAAAAATAAAGTTAAAACTGCTAATGATAAAATCAATTGGCTTTTTTTCTTCACTGAAAAGTCCCACCTTTTAGAATATTTAATTTTCAACGATTCCTACCTATAAATAGGAATCTTCATTTTTAGGTAATATTGTAGCTAATTTTAAAACATGCATCATACTGCTTTTCATTTCTTGATAAGACATTTGTACGATGGGTTGACGAGCAATAACGATAAAAATCTACATCTTGCGCTAATTGGTCGTCAAGTTCCATTAAAATATGACGGATTCTTCTCTTTAGACGATTACGCGTAACCGCATTTCAAGTTTTTGCTGACAGAGATTCCCACACGAAAATAGGGATTGGTCTTCCTTATTATATTTATAAATAACGAATTGACGGTTCGCTGTCGATTTCCCTTTGCGGAATACCTTTTGAAATTCGCGGTCTTTCTTTACTCGAAAACGATTTCTTCATCTACTTGAATCTCTCAGTCACTCAAATGGTTTTTAAAAGACCACTGAGACGTTCAGTGATCTAGCTGCTAAAACTTTTCTACCTTTTACGGCGTCTGCTTGCTAATACTCTACGGCCATTTTTTGTGCTCATACGTTTACGGAATCCGTGAACTTTTTGACGTTTGCGTTTGCTTGGTTGATATGTTCTTTTTCATTCGTAGTGCACTATCCTACTGTAAATGAAAATATCTAGTCTCCCTAGACAGTCTAGTACATTATAAATATAAAATGTTTAATTGTCAATATAAACTATCTAATCACTAAATTACTGAAGTATCATAACATAATCAGCCTAAAAATTTCTACAAATAACCAGCAGGTAGTGCATCATTTACATTAAATGGTTTATCTGCAGTGGATTATCACAATTACCTGAAATCGAAAAAATCATGTGATTACCATTCCTGTACCATTATTTAGACAAGTGATTGTACAAACAGCCGTTGCCGTTTCAACTGCAGAATCTCGTCCAATCTTAACTAGTGTTCATATGGTGATTAAAGATAACAAATTAAAAGCAGTCGCAGCAGACTCTACCGTTTAAGCCAACGAATCATTCCACTACAAATGCCAGCTGGAAGTGATGCATTGTTTCGAAATGACATTACCGTAAAACATTATTAGAATTATCTCGTGATCATCGACGATTGGATTAGAAACAATCGATTTTAAGCGATTACAGATAATCAAATCTGTTCCGTACAGAAACATTATCCTTCTACTCGCTGCTCGACAGGAATGTATCCAGATACAGACCGCTCATCTACGACGGAGCGAACACCTTCGATTACAGTGGATCGCGAGCGAACTTGCAGCAGCGTAGAACGTGCTTCATTAACGCTCACATACGGATAAAACAACATCGCGACATCACTATCTCCGAAACGCATTCTATTAACAGGTAAATCTCCTGAAGTGGGTCATAGCTTGAAGAAGAAATCGCTGTGGAAAACTTTCGACGAGCTCCACTTGAAATTTCATTCAACCCCTGACTCACTTAAAAGAAGTGTTGAAATTATCTCGTTCTTCTTTGAAGCTGTCATTTAACTCCTTAGAAGTCAAAACTGTCCATTCACATTGAAACTAAAAAGACGATGCCATTCTGTATTCCACATGGCTTCATCTCAATTAGTGACACCTGTTCGTGCATATCTACGGGTAATCGTAAGTTATCAGAACTTCACTCGAGCTTGCGTCTTTGAAAGGCCTCGAGTTTTTATTTTAATCTTATTTTTCAGACGTGCCCGAAATTCACTTTTGAAGTAGAATTTTGGACGCATGATTTTGGGTGATTTTAGCTCCCATCCAAATTTTGAAAATCCTAGTAAATTTTGTTTTTGTTTTTAGGCTTTTTGATAGCTGTTTGCCTCAAAATTGATAACCCCTAAAATTTGCAATTTCTGTGCACAGTACGAAAATGGTAATAATGTAGAGTTATTCCACTTTAAAAATATGTGAGCATGCATGAGTTTAATGGAGTTCCCACCAATATCCATTAGAAAAGAGTGAAGTTCATGACAACTATCGTATCGATCTCTGAGGAGGCATATCATGAGAAATTTTAAACATATTGACGTCATTACCAACGCGGACAAGCAAAATGGTAGCAAGAATATACAGTTTTTGTAGATGGGAGAGTTAGAAAAATCGACGTGGTAGAAAATTATATCCGAATATACGTGTCGAAAGTCACCTGATGAGGGTATTTTTATTGTGGCAGTTCGAACCGATGAAATGATTTGAACACATTATGACGCATGAAGCTGACTAATTTACAATTACAAAACTTTCGTAATTAGTGAATCTGCCAACTAGAGTTTACAGAGGGTGCACATGTTTTATTGGTGAAAATGCACAGGGTAAAACTAATCCTAATGGAGTCGATTTGCTGCCATGACAAAGAGCCAACGCACCACAAAACGACAAAAGAACTGATTGGATGGAGACTTTGTCGACGATTAAAAGGGACTGTTGAAAACAGCGACAAAGACGATTCTAGAATTGCAATTTTCTAAAAAGGAAAAATTGCAAAAGGAATTATCTGGAGCAAAAATGCACTGAGTTCCCATCTTGGAACTTGAATGTCATTCTCTGGCCCCAGAGAACCTCACGCTTGTCAAAGGGTCTCCGCAAAATAGACGTAAATTCGTGGATATGGAACTTGGACAATGAGTTCCTCTACCTCTATGATTTAGTGGAATATAATCGCGTCTTAAAACAACGCAATACGTATTTGAAGCAGCTAGCGATTAAGAAAAAGCAGCCGGACGAATACTTAGAGGTTTTAAGCGAGATGTTAAGTGAGTTAGCTAGTAAAATCGTCTTTCATCGTCTCGATTTTATGAAGCAATTGGAGACTTTAGCCATTCCGATTCATGATCAGTTATCGCTTGGTCGTGAGAAATTCGGTGTCGTATCAAGCAACGATTCCCCTGGAGGATGGTTTAACACCTTCGCAAATGAAAGAAATTTATATGAATCAATTCAAGAAGAATCAAACCTCGTGAGGCGGATCAGCACAACGCTGATTGGACCGCACCGTGACGATTTGATTTTTTATTTGAATGAGGTACCGGTTCAAACGTACGGTTCGCAAGGACAGCAACGTTCGACCGTTCTGAGTTTGAAGCTTGCGGAAATCGAATTGATGAAATTATCGACAGGCGAGTATCCTCTTCTACTATTAGATGACGTACTTTCCGAGCTCTGATGATGACAGACAAACTCATCTGATTAAGGCGATTGAAAATAGGTGCAAACCTTTATTACCACACTGAGCCTGGATGGGATTAAGCAACAATTTATTAATGAACCGGTCGTCAATACTGATTGAAAAAGGAACTATTTTAAAAACAGAGTGAGAATTAGCATAAGGACAGAAGAAAACAAGTCTGAAATTTAGCTGCAACGTGATGCCAGCCAGATCTGGCATGAAGGACCTCGAAGCCGTCTGTCAAACGTCCTGGGATGTATATTGGTTCATCAAGTAGTGCTGGGCTCGTATCACCTTGTATGGGAAATCGTGGATAACCCAACCGACGCGTTGGCTGGCTTTGCGACATATCACTGCTCGAAATCACGAAGAAAACCACATTCAGTGTCATCTGATGATGGACGTGGATCTCCCGGTGGATATTCAAGAAAAACAGGTCGTCCCAAGCCGTAGAAAACTGTATTTACAGTGCTTCACGCCGGTGGTAAATTCGGCGGCGGAGGGCTATAAAGTTTCTGTCTCTCTCACGGGGTTAGCCTTGTTGTTACAATGCGCTTCAAACTAGACTTAACTGTAACCAAGCATCTAAAGATGGGAAAGCATTTTATGAGTCAATTCGAGAAACGTGAGTGCTGTTTAGAAGACTTAAAAACTACTGGGGACAAATCTGATAAACATGGTATTGAGCGTGCACTTTGGTACGTGACCCTGAAATTTTCCAAGAAACAACAGTCTTTGACTGATAAATTAGCCAGCTGCGGGAATTAGTTCTGGAACAAAGGATTAAAACTAACGATTACGGATTTCACGCGAAGAAGAGCCAGTGAGAAAAATCATCTGCCACAAGGCGGGATTAAGAGCCATGTCGAACACCTAATAAATCAAAACAAGTGTTATCTGAAGAGCCAATTTACGTTGAAGGAGAACAAGATGGTATTCAAGTAGAAGTGGCTATGCACACTCTGGATACCATACAAACCTCCTCAGCCTACGAATGAATATCCACACTATGAAGGTGGGACTCACGAATCGGGATGAAGACGGCCATTAATCGCGTGATTAATGATTACGCGTCGTCAAAAATTGATGAAAGAAACAGAAAACAAGGGTAAGATGTCCAGAAGGTTTTTAACGGCTGCCGTTTTCACCAAAGCATCCTGATCCACAACGGAAGGACAAACAAAAACGAAATGGTGGGAAACTCTGTGCTCGCACAGATTACAGATAGATCAGTTTTCACACACACTGATAAATTCCCCACGGAAAAACCCTCAAGTCGTACGTCAGATTGTTGGTAAAAGGGATTTTATTGCGCCAGTGCTACGCATGCACGTGCGCGTGAAGTGACTCGTGGGAAATCTGGTTTAGAAATTTTAAACTCACTCTAGGTAAAATTAGCAGACTGCCTGGCTAATGACCCATGGATTTCTGAATTATTCATCGCCGAAGGAGACTCTATGCGGTGGTTCAGCATAAAACAAGGACGTTCTTACGTAAGCCATTTCCAAGTTGATTTTTACCAATCCGCGAAAAATCTTTTGAACGTTGTAGCAACACTGATAAAATTGTAAAGCCAACGAAGAAAACGGTTCAGTTTCGCTTTACAGCGATGGGAACTGGTTTTGTGGAGATTTTGACTTTATCGAAAGCTCGTTACCAAAATTAGCCATCAATATGACTGATGCGATGTCGATGATAGTCTAGTACCGTAAGCATTGCTCATTACTCTTTTCTATCGTTATATGCGCCCTGCAGTGAAAGCTTTGATATATATCGCAAGCAAACCCTTTGCAAATTGAAACAAGGTAAAACGACTACTACATTCAAAATGATACAAAGAGTTAGAAGGACAGTCTCAAAAGAATTACCATGCACATCCAAACCACCAAGTACCATCACTGGAGCACAGGTCTTGGAAATGGACGCGGAACAATTATGGAAACGAACCATGAACTCCTGAAAACCAGTTCAATGTTACAAGTATCTGTGGGAAAGATGCCGCAGAAGCGGATCAAATTTTAGATATCTTGATGGGTGACCGCAGAGATGTCCACGTCGTGAATTCATCGAAATGCAATGCGAATATATGTCAACATGGGAAGATTTAGACATCTAAATCTAGTAAACGACCCTGAAGAGAAGAATAGAAAAGGAGACGAATTTATGTCTGAAGAAGTGACACTTTGAAGAAACTTTTGAATCAACTGATTTAGTACAAAAGCGATGCTGCATCATTTCTAGAGTATTCGATGAGTGTTATTGTATCGCGCGCCCGCCATGATGTACGCTGATGGATTTCAAAAACCAGTACACCGTCGTATTTATGAGAAATGAGCAAACTTGAGTGACACCGGACAAAACCGCAGCGTATCTAAAGTGGCGACGACGTAGGTGCAAAATATCACCCACACGGTGACTTCTGGTCAAATTTACGATGCCATGGTCGTATGGCACAAGATTTCGCATACCGTTACCCACTAGTTGCCGACACGGTAACTTCTAGTTCTGTCGATGGGGGACGGCGCCGGTGATGCGTTATACAGAGGCTCATAGAGTAAATTGCTTTTGAAATGCTTGCGATAATAACAAAAAGATCGATTAATTTCCGTGATAACTACGATTCAACAGAACGATGAACCGGAAGTATTACCAGCACGTATTCCAAACTTTATTAGTCAACGGTGCAACAGGGATTGCGTGGTTGATGGCAACAAATATTCCACCACATAACTTGGCGGAAGTCATCCTGGCTCTTCACTTATTAATGAAGAACCCTGATAGCAACTACTGAATTAATGGAAGCTCTCCTGGACCTGACTTCCCAACTGGAGACTTGTCTTAGGAAAATCTGGAATTCGTCGCATACGAAACAGGACGCGGATCGATTACGGTTCGTGGGACGCGTACAAACGAAGAATTGAAAAACGGAAAAGAACGCATCATCATCTACTGAATTACCTATATATGGTAAATAAAGCGCGTTTAGTAGAACGTATCGCACAATTACACCACGAGAAGAAAATCGAAGGAATTTACTTGTAAATGATGAATCTGACTGTGTCGGTACATGCGTGCTTGTGATCGAAGTACGTCGTGATGTTTCAGCATCCGTTGTATTGAAATCAAATTTATACAAATTAACACCATTACAATCAAACTCGGTCAACATGCTTGCGATTGTAAATCAAGAGCCAAAAAGTATTGAGCTTAAAAGAAATTTTACGCCACTACTTAGATCACCGAAGAAGAAGTCGTTCGTCGTCGTAGCTTATTCGATAAGAAAGCAGAAGACCGCGCTCATATTTTAGAAGGGCTATTACAAATCGCCTTTAGACCATATCGATGCGATTGTGGCCATCTTGAAGTTCCGCAGGAGATATCGCTAAAGACCGCTTCCATGAAATGAATACGGCTCGCTGATAAACAAGCACAAGCAGATTCTTGAGTATGCATGGCTCGTTTAACAGGATTAGAACGCGAGAAAATCGATGCAGAATACAACGAATTACAAGCTAACATCCAATACTTAGAAAAAGTATTAGTGAGCGAAGAACTTCGTTACGAAATCATGCGAACAAGAGCTACTTGAAATCCAACAACTGTCGACAATCCCTCGTCCGTACAGAATTATTAGTCGGAGAAGCATTAAGCCTTGAAGATGAAGATTTAATCGAACAAGAAGATGTCGTGATTACATTAACGAAGAATGGATATATCAAACGTCTTGCAAACACTGAATTCAAGGTACAACGCAGGAGGACGTGGGGTTCAAGGAATGAGCGTCCATGATGATGACTACGTGGAAAACATGATTTCATGTTCAACATACGATTCACTCCTCTTCTTTACGAATACAGGAAAGTGTACCAAGCAAAGGAGTATGAAATTCCTGAATATAGCTGTACAGCAAAAGGATTACCAGTTATCAACTTATTAAAACATTGATTCAGCTGAGAAAAATTCAAGCGATTATCAGTGTTCCAGAATCTGACGAATACAGAACGTTACTTGTCTCTTCACAACATTACGAGGGAACGGTAAACGTGTCGTCTATCAGAATTCAAGAATATCCGTACAAATGGTCTACGTGCCATCCAATTACGCGAAGATGATGAATTGATCCGTGTAGTAGTCTACAAGCGAAATGATGGTATCATCCTTGAACTTATCACGGTAACGCTGTAAGCTTTCCATGAAGATAAAGTTCGTGCGATGGGTCGTACCGCTTCAGGTGTTCGTGGGGTTTCTCTACGTGACGGCGACTATGTGATCGGAATGGATATTTTAACTCCTGACCGTGAAGTATTGGTAGTCGAGCGAGAAAGGATACGGAAAACGTACAGCTGCGAGCGAATACACATTGAAAGGCTACGTATGGCGTAAAGGGGTTCGTACACTGCGTATTACCGAGAAAAATGGACCACTTGTCTGCCTACGTACTGTATACATGGAGACGAAGACTTACTCATCATGACGACATAAAGGGAGTTATCATCAGATTCCTATGCCGAAGATGTGTCTCAAACCCAGGCCGTGGCGCACTTGGAGTTCGTATGATGCGTCTCGATCAAGATGCGATCGTAAGTTCATTAGCGATTGTAGACCGCGAAGACGAAACTGAAGAAGCTTCTGAAGACGAGTGATCTACGACTGAATCAGCAGCAACAGAAACGCAACTGCATCTTTCAGATGAAGCCATCAAAGGCAATATGAAAGACTGCGCAACAATTAGTCGACGAAGAAAATGAATAATCAGTAAGAGACTGAATCACATTCTGATAAAATCGATTACTAAAGAGATCATACGGACTATCTACCATACATAGTGCTATAGGAGTAGGGTCTACCATTGATGAATTTCTGATCGGATGATTACGTCTCTCTCATCATCATATAACCTCAGAAGCTAGAGTGAAAGGAGCACACTCTAGAGTCCGATCTTTCTCGCTGTTAATGTAGCTTAGGCATGAATCTGAGCTCGTAATACTAGCGCACTATGCAAGATATTCACAGTTCGTAGTAATCAGAAATGTAAAGCTTTTAGCACGTCTCAAGAAAAGTCTATGTGACTCTAGTTATATAATAGGGATATATAGGCATAGGAGGAATCAAATGATTGAATTTCAAAACAGTTTCAAAAATATATGGACAAACAGTCGCTTTAGATGGACTCAACTTAACGATTGAAAGTGGAAAAATCATCGGACTGATTGGACATAACAGCAGGAAAAACAACACCATCAAATCGCTCTAGGCACATATCAATCAACAGTGGGCGAAATTTGTCGTCGATGACAAACTTCTAGCAAAATCGACTCAGGATTAAAGATCTATGTAGCTGATAGTCTGACCTTTCATTGACGACTAATCATGCGAACAGAATCCTGGGACATTGACTGCTCTTCCTATGCGCTGACTCTAGACGAAAGGAGAGTCGTCCATTTATTTACTAGAATTATTCGATTTTGAAGGCACATCGTTATGAAGTGCATTGATTCCTCTCACATGGGACGCGTCAGCATGACGTCGGCTGCGCCCTTCTTGATCCAGATATTTGGGTACTGATGAGTCCTAAGCGACGGGTCATGAGCATGTTTTACGACTCGAAAAACGTTTAATGCGCGAACATGCTGAGGGCGGAATACTGTTCTTCTCGACACACGTCGTAGTAGACAGAACAACTTATGCGATAAGGATTGGCATATGAGGAAAACTGGCACTTCGGTAGGATCTGCGAGTTGAGGCACAATAACATCAGATAGCACGCTTGAAGAAACCTCACTGATCTAGCCGGTATGGCATAGAGCGATCACATGCGGTCGACCTGGAATTTTACGCTGGTGGAAGACCAACTAATGGTGATGCAATGGCACACTACAAAACTATCGAGTAGCTAGCTGAAAATCCACTCGAAAACCCGTGAGAATGTGGCGCGATGAAAAGTCAATTGACGCAACAACTGCTGCCTGCGGTGAGGTTTGAGCTTTATTTGGTTCTGAGCACTCGACGTTCATACCTTCCACTTCGTTAACGGAACGACGGTCTTCCTATTCTTGACAGTGATTTTAATTGCAAGCATTGCCAGCTAGCTACAATGTCTGGTGAGAGTCAAAGACTTGTGAATCGTATGGCCTTTATGCCTTTACGCGAATTAGGAAATGTCAGTTCTGAAAAGAGCTTTCAACTGTAGTGGCCATACTGCGTGGATTACTTCCAATCGTGATGTTATTTGACTCGTGTATGGTCAGATGTTTTGAATCCTTTACGATTCCGATTGGCTCATGAGGGCAGCCATCTTTAAAGAGGGATTGTTTACCCATGGCTGATGTTTCCTCTGCTGCCTCCTCGCGAAGATTCCAGGCCTTTTAGAAAATACTGAACCTGTGATTGCGGAATATTTTGACTTTTGACCCTCTGCAGCCATTATTGGTTATCAACCATGGCGCCAAGATCGAAGGGTGAATACTGTATCACAGGAAAATGCCAGCTTTATTCAACGGTACTTCGCCTTCTGTAATGCGGATTTGGATCCATTCGATGAGGAGTGTTTATCCGATGATTGACTCGTATTCTGCACTCGTGGCGACTACCACGCAGCTCGTCTGTACGTACAGACTTGCATCAAGCCGTTTCTGCAAACATCAAGTTTCTCAAAGTAGTCGAACGTGAAAGCAAATGGAGCTAGATCAGCGTTTCTAAATAAAATTGCATCGCCATACGCTTCTGCCAATTAATGGAATGCAAACTAACGCAAACGATTATTGGGTGCAGGAGTCACGTCATATCTCCTCTACACCTGGCAGCTGAAGTCTTTTCGCGTGAATCCGGGCAGAAACTAGTTTTATGAACTTCCCTAAATCTAAACACTCTTACCATTTGCGATGCTCTACTACCTCATTTGCTAGGCTTCATTACAGGATGGTGCTGACTATTAGCGGTCTAATTTCACTCGAGAGAGAAAACTTATTATTATCTAAAAGCCTTCCCATTCGATGTGCACCAGCTTTGTAGAATGCACCTCCGGACCCTCGTGATCTCAGTAGTCTCATCCTGTTGTCTTGCGACGCATTGTATCGTACCGCTTATCAATCTTTATCTGACTTTAGCATCATTCTCTAGGGAATGATCAGTCTAGACTTTAGCCGTTGATACGCGAGCGACTTCCAGCCTTTACCCAGTGGACGAACGTGATTGAACCTCAAACGTACGCGTAGGAGTGTGATAGTCGTACTGCCGCCGGTTCTCTTCGGATTTATCTTCGAGCAGCCTGGCTATTAACTCAAATTACTAATGGGATCGTACTTTTCGTTTGGTCGACATGATTGCGTGTGTCGTCGATTCTTGGCTTTATCGATTTTCGCAATCTTCTTCTGCAAGGCATTCACAGAGAATCTGAGTTATGCTTGCATAATGATTTTAAAGACTTAGAGATTTTCTCAAGCTCCTTTTATAACCCATTTTAAAAGGGATTTTGAGATATAGTAACCCCGTGCCAGGTAACGAATTGAGGCGCCTGCATATGTTCCTATTGTAGCGCGTTTTGGCCTCTGTCATTCTGTGACATGTCTATGTGACATCACAGCAAAGAAACAGGTGAGTAGGCAAAGAAACCTGGCGTAAGAGAGTCCTCAGGTGAGAGGACTCATTGGACTTTTGAAGATGGCCTCCTGGAGTGATGATGTCGAATCATTAGATGTAAATGGGTAACCATTATAGCTGTAGAGTATAACACCCGGTGTGCGTACTCGGTAAGGTAGGATTCAGAGATTCTACAAAACAAGGTGCAACACAATTTTCATCTGCAGAGCGACATGTGAGATATTTATAGGAGGAATGTCCAGTCAAAATTACAAGCACCATTTAGAGTCGATCACGTAGGAAGTTTCTTACGTCCAAAAGAGAATTAGTGAAGCAAAAAGAAAATTTGCGAAAAGGAGAAATTACACGCAGAGGAATTAACAGCCGTCGAAGATAGCTACCGAAAGCTAGTCGAATAACAAAAAGAGAGCTGGATTAAAAAGGATTCACAGATACGAGATTCCGTCGCCAATATTGGTAACTTGACTTTCTGAGATGAACGTTGAGGACCACACTCACAAAATCGATACTCAATCACGATGAAATTACAAAACCTGACTCAGCAGATGTCGTTGAAAAATCACTGGTGAAAATCACCCATTCATAGAACACTTCAAATTCTTAAAACAATTTGAATGAAGATTTCATCAAAACAAACAATCCCTGCTCCAGCGCAATTTCTACTTGGAATTGATTCGTGACGAGGCATGACAAACTTTCAGTATACCTTCAAAAGAAGAACTCTTTAAAAGATACATCGCTTACAGACAGATGATTAAAGAATCACATGATGCAGGTTGCCGTCTCTTACAAATCTGATGACCGTAGCATGGCAGTGCTATCGTAGATGATAACTCTGAAACATCATCTCAAAAGAAAGTCATTTAACACCTGAAGAGTTAGAAGAGAACTACAAACGTGAATTCTTAGAGTTAAACAACGAAATCTAGAAGACTTACAGAAGATTTAACTAGTGAATACCACGTATGCCGTGGTAACTCCCACTCAACATGTAGATAGTCGTGGCTATGATTCAGTGAGCGACGCATTATTCGAAAGATGAAAATGTTCATGCATACTACTTAGAATACGATACATGACCGTGGCAGACTTCAAGCCACTAGCTAAAAGGACAATGGTAAGAAAAGTCGTTCTGGACTTCTAACTTCTAAATCAGGAAAATTAGAAGATAGATGAAGTGATTGCTCGTATAAAGAGCAAGCCAATACGTTCCACTAGAAGACTTATACTTGTACACAATGTGGATTTGCACTCAACAGAAGAAGGAAACATCCCTACTGAAGACGATCAATGGAAGAAAATTGCCTTTAATTACTTATATCACTTAATTCCATCTGAGATTTTTCACCAGAAAAATCAGTGTAATTGGAAACGGGTTGTATTAAATCAAAATCTCTAATACCAGAACTTGCGTATTTACACGAAAGAAATGTGACTACTGATAACACGTATTTCAGACCAAAAGCGCGCAGTCATCTTTGCTATACTCATCTGCATAGGACCAATTACAAGTAGAAGCTTGTAGGCGATAAACTAAAATTGGAACACCGACTAAAGGATTGGACCCGTGCCAGCGGATAAAGCAGCGCGCGTTGGAATTCGTGTGGCAGACTTACTGGACCGTGATGGTATTTGTCGAACGTCTAAAAATCAACTTAGCCGAAAAGAACTGCCCTCGCACTGATGCAAGGATGCGGAGCCAAATCGAGTTTCGATGGATATTTTTGAAGAGTACTACGAGTATGGCCAACAAATGAAACAATATGTTTGCGACACTCTGTCATTTTAAAACGATGCATTGGACCAAGGGAAAACGCGTATTATTCGAAGGGGCACAAGTTGTTGATATCGACCAAGGAACCTATCCATCTCGTAACTTCTTCTAAACCCAGTTGCTGGTGGGTGATTTCTATCGGTAGCGGTGTTGGAATCTTCGAAATTACGACAAAGTCGTTGGGTATGTTAAAGCGTACACTGTCGTAGGAGATGGGCTTTCCCAACAGTAGAATTATTCGATGAAATCGGCTCACGCCGATCGTGAAGCGGACGAATACGGTACGACCACCGACGTCCAAGACGTAGGTTGGTTCGATAGCGTTGTAACGCGCCACTCTAAACGTGTGTCAGGTATTACAAACTTAAGCTTGAACAGTATCGACGTAATAACTGGTAGAGACAGTCAAAGATTTGTGTTGCTTACCGTAAACCAAATGGCGAAGAAATCTCTCACCACCCAGCAAGCCTAGTAGAATTAGGAGTCAATGCGAACTCTGTGTATGAAGAATTACCATGGTTGGAGCGAAACATTACAGGATGCTGCCCACTTGAAGAGCTTCCCGAAAATGCACGCAACTATGTTCGCCGTATTTCAGAATTAGTCGGCGTAATGTATTTCTACATTCAGTGTAGGACCAGATAGAGAAACTAAAACTCAACATTTTAGGAAAAGTGTTTGGGCATCACAAAAGAAATAGAGTAAAGGAGGATTTACAAGGAAAAACATCCTAGTTGTAGATGATGAAAGCCAATCAGACATCGTCAAGTTTAGTCTTCACAAAGAGGGCTTTGAGGTCATCACTGCGCTTTGACGGTGAAGAGGGTCTCGTGCTTTTAACGGTACTCCGATTTAGTCATCTTTAGACTTGATGCTACCGAAAATTGACGGATTTAGAAGTTTGCCGTGAAATCTGCACATGTCAATGTGCCCATTATCATGGTGACAAGCTGAAAGACTCTGAAATTACGATAAAGTTTTCAGGCTAGAGCTGGAGCGGATGACTACGTGACAAAACCTTTCTCCAAACCGTGAATTATCACCGCGCGTCGCAGAAACTTACGTCGTCAGCAATTAGCCCCCAGCGAAAGCCGAAGAAGAAAAACAGCTAACGAAATTGTTTTAGGCGCTCTCGAACGATCCATGAAGACGCTCATGGTTTCAAAACGTGCGAAGAAATCGAATTCACGCATCGTGAGTTTGAATTATTGCTTGATTACTTTAGGCCAAAACATATCGGACAAGTGATCACACGTGAGCACCCATTGCAAACGGTTTGGGCTATGATTACTGTGATGTGCGTACAGGTAGACGTGGGGCGAGTAATCGTCGCTTTACGTGAAAATCGAAGATACACCGAGTCACCCAACATGGATTATGACTCGCCGTGGTGAGGTTAGGATAGCATTAAAAGACCCCAGACCAAGAAAAGAAGCTTTAACAATGAATGCGCTTTCCTTGCCAACTGTATCACTCTGGCAAGGAAAAGCGATTTTGCTAAAAAGTAGAGGTGAGAAAGGACTCAGTGAAGACAGGTAGAAACAGATTTCTTTTCAGCTCCATTCAATTTAAGATTCCGATGCTGTTCATCTTTGCTCTTTGAGTGATCGTTGCAACTCATTGTCGCGAACTTCTTAACGCAATTAGAGTCGCAAATGGATTTCGAACTTTCCAGGAACAAACTCAGCTGCAAGTAGGGTTCTTGAAGAATAACGTAGCCCGATTTTGGCTAAAAGGATGCGACTAGATGAAGGCCAGATCGGTCTGGAAATTTCGCAATTGCTGGGCGGGCAAGATTACCCAACAGGAAATAGTATTGTAGTCTGCAAATTCGCATCGGATATGCAGGGATGCATTGGGAAGACCACGGGACTCAAACGTAGCAGTCTGTGGTAGAACGCTGTTCTACAGAGGCGACGTTCAACAAGTGGTTGTGTCGAAATACCGTGCATTATGTCCATAACTGACGGTAGTAGGCGAGACGTTATTGGAAACACACACGTCACTCGATTGATCAGTGAGTCGCTTCAGGAAATCCGGTGGGGATCATTTCGGTAACGTCGAATATCGAATCATGCGTACACGCAAGTCATAGATATCGTGATCTTTCATTAGTTCTTCCGTTTTATTATCATTTAGCGATTGTGATTGCCGTCATGATTTCTCAAGGATTACTCGTCCGATTGCTGAAATGAGCAACGAACAGACAAATTGCAGAAGGAAACTATACGGTTGAAGTGATTTACGGAGATGAGCGGTCAGTTGGGCAAGCGATTAATGATTTATCTGTAAAAATCAAAGAAGCCCAAGAAGGAACGGAAGCGGGCAGCAACGCTTGGATAGTGTTCTACGTCATATGAGTGATGAGGTTATTGCAACAGACCGTCGTGGAAGAATTGTGATTATTAATGCTTACTGCATTGGATGTTGAACTTACGAAATGAGCATGTTATCGGAACGCCATTGAAGTATTGCGTTTGAATAATAGTGTTTCTTTAGAGCTTGTGGAATCTCAAGAAGAACGAATGATTACGATTGAAGAAGATGGCGAGAAACCGATTCCAATGTGAATTTCAGTGATTCAGCGTGAATCTGGTTTTATTAGTGGTCTTGTATGTGTATTAACAGACGTTACCGAGCAAGAAAAAATCGACCGAGAACGTCGTAATTTCGTATCGAACGTTTCCCACGAATTACGTACACCACTAACAAGTATCAAGAGTTATACAGAAGCGTTAGTGGATGGTGCATGGGAAAATAAAGAATTGCGCCAGAATTCTTAAAACGTTATCGAAACAGAAACAGACCGTATGATGCGTATGATTACGGACTTACTCAACTTATCGCGTATGGACCAAAACCGTCTTGAACTCGATAAGGAGTTCGTGAATATGAACGAGTTGGTGAAACATATTGCCAACCGTTTCGATATGGTGCTTTCGAGTGACCAATATCGTGAAAAGAATTACCGTATTTTAACGGATATTACACAACGCGACTTATGGGTTGAAATTGATCAAGATAAGATGACACAGGTGCTGGATAATATTATCAATAATGCGATTAAATATTCTCCAGATGGGGGTCGTATTATCGTTCGTTTAATGGAAACTCATACAGACTTAATCGTGAGTGTAAGTGACGAAGGGTTAGGAATTCCGCGTAAGGATATTCCACACTTATTCGACCGATTCTATCGTGTAGACAAGGCTCGCTCAAGAGCAATGGGTGGTAGTGGTCTTGGACTGGCTATCGCGAAAGAAGTCGTTCAATTACACGGTGGAAAAATTTTGGGTGAACAGTATTGAAAAATAAAGGATCACATTCTTTTGCTCTCACCACATGTTCCATTTGAAGAGGACGGTGAATGGGATGAATTTTAAACGTTATCGTGCAATGCTAACGACACTCCTTGTTTTAATGGCCATTAGCTTTGTGTTTACGTATCTCATCGTAGTACGTCCGGTTGATTTCTTTACGAATCAAAAGCAAAATAATAATAAAGTTGCAACACAACAAGATACAGGTGTACAAGTTCGTGCAACTTATACAACAGAAGATGTATTTAGACCGACTCGAATGGTTCTAACGAACAAAAATAAGTTCGAAATGACGAGCAGTGCTTCCATTATGAAGGAAGTCACTGCACACTTAAATAAACAATTTACGAATTTAACGCGTTTAGAAGTCATGGACGAGACTAGTTATGAAAAATCTCGTCTTACGTGAAGCCAGAATTCAGATTTTATTTGATGGGTTGCATTCATTTGGAATTGTGAACCGATTCTTTGATGGAAATATCGACGACTTAAATAATGACCGCTTTTCTCGTATTGTGATTCGCACAGATGATCCTTCTACTGCTTATTTCATCAATGATGACACGAAACAACTCTACAGTGCTAAAGTAAATGAAAGTTTCAAAAACATCATTAGAGGGATTATACGCGGATAGTGATTTTACGAAGTTGAATCGTATCGTGGAAAAACAAAACAATTCTTTGTCGAACAAGATAATTTGAATGTGGAACAGTCTGCTCTATTAATCGAGCAGATTCCAATGAGTTTCTACTATTACTCAGTTATTTACGACCAATCAGAAATTGTACGCGTGGAGACGGAAAGACCGTTGTATACAATGATAATTTATCGCAATTGAAATTAGATCGTACGACAAATGTGGTCACCTTCTTCGAGAACCGCTCAGGAGAGGAAACGCTACTTCATACTAATAATTTAACGCAAACTTCGGCCAGATGAAACGTCTTGGAGGCTGGCAAATGGGCGTGAGTCTATCTCTGTAGATTTAAACAATAATCTCGTCGAATATCGTTACGTGGATTCTTATCCAATCTTATCCAGTGGCAAAGAAGGTTTCACGCAAATAAAAGGTCAATCCCAACAGGAATCGAGAAAAATGAGAACTCATCACTGATTGCACAAACACTTTTACCAACGAAAAGTAAGAAGGTAACAGTTGTTGGTGGGAAGACAATCGTCACTGAAATGTTGAACGAAGGCTTCGTCATGAATGAAATTGAAGATATTCGTATCGGATATTCATGGACAATCAGTAGTGAGAGTGTAGCAAATCGTTGAGTTTACACCAACATGGTACATTAAAAAGAATGGTACTTTGGAAGACTTCTGGCTGAATTAAAAAGCCGAGAAGAGTCAAACAGAATCCAGCGAATGGATCGACAACAACGGGAGGTGACGCAGATGGATTTTTAAGAGAAGCGCAGTCGTTCTCATCGTCTGCTTCTTTATCCTCGATTTATTCTTATTCGGATTAGTATGGCAAAAGATCTGATGTGAAAAATCCGCTGAATACAAGTATTAACGTCATTGACCAAATGAAGCTAGACGGAATTACATTACCAACGCTGAATGCGACAGTAGAGGCTGTTCCGATTATTCAAGTAACACCGGAATCTACAGATGGCAAATTGTCTAGCTTACCAAATCGTCGTAACACTAGAAAAAATATTATTAACTGGCCAATTTGTGACACCAATCCAATTAGACTTAAGCGGATCTGTATCTGCAGATAGCTTTTGCGGATTTAACATCGTTGAAAATAATCAAGCCTTCGGAAATCAATATACGTGGTCGTCCCATAATCCGACTACCCGTAAAGGATCTATACGCAAAAAGCCGACAAAGCTAACGATTATGGACGGTTCGAGCCAGATTATTTTCACGATTAATGCTAATGACCAAGTCGTGAGCTACGAACAGACTTATGCTGGAAGCGTGCAAGTACTTGGGAAAGAACGTGAATTGATTACGGCTCAAAAAGCGGTTGAGAATCTTTACTTGGCAGGCCGTATTGATTCAAAAAGCAACCGTTCAATCGGTGAAATTATCTTATTATCAATCGCTAGTGCTGAAAGATTTTTCAATTTACTCACCGGCGTGGTATATTGAAATACGTCAATCGGATGGACAGTTAATCGCCCGTCGTGTGGATGCCATCCATGGAACAGTTCTAGCGAATGAAACGCTAGAAACAACCAATACGCAAACACAGCGTACAACCACAAATAACACAACAACAACGCAAAAGTGTACAACAACAATAAGAAGGGAATAAAACATGCAAGAACAAGGTTTGAAAGTGAGTTTACTCGCGAGTGGTAGTCGGGAAATGCTACTACATCGAAACGCCAAAACAAAAATATTAGTGGATCTGTGGACTCACTGGTAAGCTATTACTGCGCAAATGGAGAAGATTGATCGCTCCATTTCGGATGTGGATGCCATTCTCGTCACCCATGAACATTCTGGACCATATTAAAGGAATTGGGGTTCTGGCTCGTAAGTACGGGATTCCAATTTATGCTAATGAAAAACATGGCAAGCCATGGCTGGAAAGATTGGGAAAGTCGCTCTCGAACAACAGGAAATCTTCACTACTGAGAAACGCTCACGTTTGGAGACTTAGATGTCAAGTGAGTTTTGCGGTATCGCATGATGCGGCAGCTCCTCAATTTTATAGTTTTCGAACGAAGGCAAGCAGTTCGTGATGCTGACAGCATACGGGTTATGTGAGCGATAAGTTAAGAGGTTTGTTGAAAATGCAGATGCGTATCTCATTGAAAGCAATCATGATTTAGAAATGCTTCTCGAATGGGACCATACGCTTGGCATTTTGAAACAACGGATTTTAAGCGACAAGGGTCACCTTATCGAATGATGATGGCGCGCTTGCGATGTGTGAAAATGATGGGTGACCGCACGAAACGAATTTATTCTAGGACACTTAAGTCAAGATAATAATATGAAGCTGAAATCGCCTCATCAAACAGCGCCGAAAGCATCTTCCAAACGCACGCAAAGGCGTTCATCAGGTGCGTCGAGCTCTATCATACGATCCGTGCGAACCTCACAAAGTTATGTGATGTTTAAAAACTTAGCAAGTTTCGAAAGAGTAAGTACCTATAAGCTTTTATTTCATATAAATTTCACATCGATTACGTATATTTACAAACGAGAGGAGTGAGCAGATGTCACAGCAAGAACAAATTACAAAGATCATCGAAAAGCTTTAAAAAATGGCTTTATCGGCGGATTATTGGGAGGGAGCAGTCGCTGTTGCCGGAGAGTTGGAATTATGGCCGTAACAAATCCAGCAAACCAAGCAACACCCGCTACACAGCCCCTCACAAACACAAAAGTAGACACAACTAAAACATCTACAACAGCCGCAAAAAGGTGGATGACAGAAATTACTAAAGTGGTTGCGGAAGTGAAGAAATGCGGTCGTTTCAGTTATTAACAAAACAACAACTTCAAGAAATAACTTATACGGCACACAACAAACCGGGAGAATTACTACTGCGTCTGAAGGTAGTGGGGTCATTTATAAAGCGCGAGGGTGGATATGCCTATATCGTGACGAACTATCACGTTATTGCGAAGTCACAGAATTGAAGTTCTTTTAGCAGACGGAACACGCGAAAAAGCTGAGCTTGTTGGTAGTGACCAATGGACAGACTTAGCCGTGATTCGTATTGCCAATACAAATGTTACAACTGTCGCAGAATTTGCAAACTCAGATGAGGTTGAAGTGGGCAAACAGCGATTGCGATTGGGTCTCCTCTTGGAGTGAATTCGCAACAAGTGTAACGCAAGGAATCGTCTCAGCAACTAACCGTAGCTGTTGCCACAGACGTTGATAGTGATGGACAAGAAGACTGGGTCGTAACGGCACATTCAAACAGATGGGCGATTAACCCAGGAAAACTCAGGGGGAGCGTTAATTAATAGCGCTGGCCAAGTCGTCGGAATTAACTCAATGAAGATTTCGAAATCTTCTGTTGAAGGAATGGGATTTGTGATTCCAAGTAACGAGAAGTTGTTTCTGACTATTAAACAACTTGAAACGGACGGGAAAATACACGTCCAGCTCTTGGAATTTCAATGGTAAACTTATCAAGTGTGAATGAACGAGTAATCGAGCAATTGAATTTACCACGAGATGTGAAGAACGGAGTCGTTAGTGCAGAAGTCATGGCGAAAGGTAGTGCCAAAGCAGCAGGATTACCAAGCTCCACGATGTCATTGTTGAAAAATGGATGGACAGATTCGAAGGCATTCAAAACTACGTAAAAGTTCTTTACAGCCATAAAGTTGGCGATAAGCTTAGAAGTAACATACTATAGAAAATGGACAAAAACAACAACAACGATTTCTAACAGAAACGAACAGTCCAAGTTTATAACAATAACGAAAAAAAGGAGTCGGATAGCGGATTACTCGACTGTGTATTTCATCAAGGTTGATCCACAAAAATGTGGATAAGTCTGTGGAAAACTGTGAGTTTTACCCCTTGTCAAGTCTGTGAAGTGGAAAAATCAGTGTTGAAAAATGGACAGCCAAAAATGGCTTAATTATCGGATTTTTATTGAAAAAGTTATTCACATGATAAATTTTTATTGTGGATAACTTTGGTGGTCAATTGCTAAAACGTTGATATAACATGTTTTTGCATATACAAAAGTGTGGATAACTGTGATAACTCGCATCTTTCACCTTTAGAAATATAACAATTAGATAACAAATAAAAATTTTGAATCAATATCTAGTGTTTTTCATAAAAAGCCCAAAATTTAGGGCGAAATATGTGTACATGGGATAACTTTGTGGATAACTGTGATAAAGGATAAAACAAGCATCCAGGTAAGACGTACTGTGAAATGAGGGGATCAAATGAATATCACTATTGTGAGTGTAGGAAAACCGAAAGAAAATATTTAAAAACAAGCGAATCGACGAACACGCGAAACGCTTAGGCAGCTACCGCAAGTTCCAAGGTGGTGGAAGTGCCAGATGAGAAAGCTCCTGAGAATTTAAGCGATAAAGAGATGGGAAACAAGTGCTCGAAAAAGAGGGCGAGCGTATCCTGTCTAAAAATTAAAGATGGTGATGTCGTTGTCGCGATGGCGATTGAAGGTGACCGAGTGGAGTCCGGCATCAACCTCTCGCGCAAAAGAGATGGATACCTTCGCGCTTCATGGAAGAGTTCAATGGTTTTGTCATCGGCGGTCTTCTTTTGGGTTGAGTCCGGCCGTGAAAACGTGCCGACCGCAAGATCTCATTTGGCCGTATTACGTTGCCGCATCAATTGATGAGATGTTCTAACTGAGCAATATTTACCGTGCATTCCGTATTAATGCCGGACATGCATCATAAATAAGTAAAGATTTCATAGAAAAAGTGAAAAGAGTGCAAAATGAAAATT